>Ga0183095_11102_pt1 | contig 32790 bp, 25 predicted proteins | sample BioMet4_FD_130346 | JGI IMG/M metagenome (GOLD analysis project Ga0183095, IMG submission 130346) | Microbial communities from bioreactor (seeded with sewage sludge) at LBNL, California, USA - Biofuel metagenome 4 (v2) (version 3) | ecosystem: Engineered > Bioreactor > Anaerobic > Unclassified ...
TTAAAAAAGAACCATCAAATGCAGCAATTCTTCTTGGCGGAACTTTTTCAGGAACACTTGCATCCGATTCCACAGCAGCCGTTACACTGGCCACAGATATCCAGTGGCACGGACTGACGGGCAGCGGATCAATACTGGCTGCCAGATTTTCAGTATTCAATGATATTTCTTGCGAGCTTGTCTATACACAGCCATTTAGCTCAAAGGCTTTTATGCAGATTTCCGGGAATTATACTGATGAACGGCAGATCATTACATCAGGATGGGATCACTATACTATCGATACGCTGCTGATTAAAAAGAAAAATGCCCGTGTTGAAATGGGATTCCCTTTCTCATTCCAGCACACCCTTACGGCAGGAGCCGGTATCGGAAAATACAGTACCGACGAGGCTGTAGATTACGGAGGTGTCGAAACCACGGGAGACTTTAATGTCGGCTATACATTTAATTCCCTTAATGCCGTCTGTTTTCCCGTATACGGCGGATATGCAGCACTCAACGGAACCGGAGTACTGCCCATTGAAGAACACAGCGATACGGCTATATTCGATATAACAGAACTCGATACAGAAGGTGCTATTCCCCTTTCAAAAAGGGTAAGCCTTATTCTCGGCGGCTATGGCGGGTTTAATATCTCACAGGGATTGCACAACGTAAAAGATCTTATTCCGGTATACGGATTTTCTCTTGCAGACAGGCGATTCTTTCCACAGGTCTCCGGCTCATATGAATATGGCATCCATAAAATTGTATTCAGTGCAGGTGTACAAGCCGCACCATGGAATCAGCTTACTATCCTCGGCGGACAGGCCTTTTTAGGAATATCGGGGGCAGCAGGAAATATCTGGGATGATTTCGATGATATCGGTTTCAGCAATCTTGTCTGGCGGTCATCATTTGATGCGGGTATACGTATAACCGATATCTTCGGAGTCATCATCCGCTGCGGAGCAGGAAAAACACGCGGCAATATACAACCTTTTATTTCACTCGATATCGGGAACATCAGATACTAGGTCTATTTTTTTATTAACGAATTCCGCGTTATCGTGTATACTTTTTATATGTGTACCTCTCAAAAAACAGGAAAAGTTATAATGCCGGTCATCTTTTGCAGTATCGCAGTCTTCTGTACGCTGCTAGTGCCGGTATATCCACAGACAGCCTCAGAAAATTATCCAAGAACCGTCATCGACCAGACAACTGATCCAAATCAGAAACTGCCTTCCCCGGCAAAGCCGAACGGCAGACCCAGCGTCGCACTTGTTCTTTCCGGCGGCGGTGCCCGTGGATTTGCCCATATTCCTATCCTTGAGCTTATCAATGAAATCGGCATTCCTGTAGACATGATTATCGGTACAAGCGCAGGCTCAATCATTGCAGGGTTGTACTGCTCCGGGTACTCAACAGAACAGCTTAAAACAATACTGCTGAACCTTGACTGGAGTACTATATTTCAGGATCGTACTACTGCTCAAACAGAAAGCTGGCTTGGAAAAAACGGCCGCGGTTCAGCACCGTTTGCAGTAAAATTTGGTACTAACGACGGCAACTTTTCTCTCCAGATGGGAACAGGTATACTCTCAGGACAGTATACATATGCCCTTTTTAAAAAACTCACTCTCAGAATCCCATCCGACACCGATTTTGATACACTGCCTATACCATTCCGCGCAGTAACCGTCGATCTGCTTACCGGTGATATCCATGTCTTTACCCGCGGTGATGTAGCAGAATCAATCCGCTCAAGTATCAGCATTCCAACCTTTTTTGCCCCTTTTAATATCGGTGATGAATATTTCATTGATGGCGGTTCGCGCGATAACACACCGATCGATGTAGCAAAGAAAATGGGATATGACATAATAATCGTCTCAGAAATTTCCGGCAAACTGAATGATAAGATAGAAACTTTTGAATCAAATCCTCTTCTTGCAATCCGGCAGATGATGAGCATGGAACAGACTGTCAAAAACGTAAGTGAATACTATAAGCAGGCCGATCTTGTCATGTTCCCCGACTATCAGCGGTATTCCATACTTGATTTTAAATATGCCCAGCAGATATATGATGTCAGCAGACAGAGTGTAGAAAAATACCGTTTACCGCTCACGCAACTTAAAAACAGGATTGACTCTGAAACAACCAGTCCCGTTACCTCAGACAGAAAAATCGCATTCCCTGCTTCATATGCCGATAATCCGGCGGTAGTACCTGCAGTCATACAAATCCAGGGAACAGATGATAAAGACAAACACATTATCGTGAGACAATTTGCCGGAATCGCAAATAAAAAACTGTCACCGGAATCGTATGATGCATTCTCCAACAGAATATACCAGAGCGGAAAATACTCTAGCGTCGTAACCCGGTTAACAGGGCCTGCAGCAGCATCAACGTTGAATGTCATTGTACGTAAAAAACCTGCAGAAAAAAATGTTCTTCTGATCGGAGCAGAATACGCAGGGGCGATAGCTTCTGATTCAAGCAATAACTTTACCGTATATACTGATTTCCAGTTCAGGAATCTGTCCGGAAACGGATCAGTGTTTTCTATACGGGCATCAGGGCTTTCTGATCTAGGTTTTGGCCTGATGTATATGCAGCCGGTAGGCCCCATCACATTCATACGTGCAGATCTATCCACAAAAAACAGCAGAAATATAATCTCATCAGGGTTTGACCATTATCCCATCACCGTTACACAGGAAGAAAGCCAGACAGCACAAATAGAATTGGGATTCCCGCTGACATGGTGGTTTACACTCACAGCAGGCACCAGTATAAACAAATTTAATACATCAGACGAAATAGACGATGGAAGCAAAACAAGTGCAACAGATTTCTTTACAGAAATCGCTTTCAATACGCTGAACCATACAAGTTTCCCCACATCCGGATTCTCGCTCGATCTGGTCAGTGCCGGTGTCATTCCCATGCAGGACCTGGAAACATCACGTCTCTATGATCTGCAGGAATTTCAAACTGCAGCAGCAATTCCTGTCAGTAAAAAGTTCAGTATACTTTTTGCAGCCTTTGGCGGAGGAAATTTCAGTGAAAAGCTTCAGGACATCCCAGAGCAGAAACCAATATATGGTTTTTCGCTCGCAGACAGAAAGTTCTTTCCTCAGATAGCACCGACAACAGAATATGGACTGTATGAAGGAGTCTTTGAAGCGGGTCTGCAGTTTGAGCCATGGGAACAGCTGACGATTCTTGGCGGAGAAGCTTTTTTTGCAGTTACCGGTGCCGCCGGTAATGTATGGAATCAGCGTGAGAACATTGGTGCTGATAATCTCTGCTGGCGCTCATCGTTCGACATAGGTATACGCATAACCGACGGATTCGGCTTTCTCCTGCGCATGGGTGCAGGAAAAAGCCATGATAAAACAGTACCATTCATTTCTTTTGACATAGGAACAGTACAGCTGTAAAAAAGCCGCTACAATAAGCGGGCCAGTTCCTCACCTTTCTTTTCAAGTACAGCAAGGTCTTCTGCAGAAGGGGTTCCCTGCCATTCGTACTGTTCTATCTGCTGCCATTTAAGGAGAGCAGTTTTTTCATCGTATTCCTTCTTTGCCCCACCAATCCAACCCCAGCTGCCAATCCGCAGCGCTTTTTTGCCTGTATAATGTTTTCTTCCGAACAAATCAAGTATATAGGCCATCGGTGGGAACAACTTGTATTCATATGTTGGTGCCGCAATTACAATGCCTTCTGCTTTAAACGCCTCGGCCAGAACTTTTGATTCCTCTGTTTCCGGTACACGTAGGACAGTTATCTTTACTGCATTACCGGCAACATTCTGAATGCCTTGTATTACCGCATCACAGCCTTTCTTTGTGTTCCCGTACATCGAACTAAGCAGGACACATACTTCTTTTTCAAGCTGTCCGCCAGTATTATATCCAGCATATTTTTTATACCGCTCGATAATAGTTTCAGGATGCTTTCTCCAGACAATACCGTGACTTGGTGCAACCGTTTTAACAGCAATCCCTGCAGAACAGATTTTTGTGATAGCACTCATCACAAATGAACTAAAGCTTGCCACTATGGTTGCATAATACCTCAGGCTTTCGCTTTCAAAGAATTCATGCTCTTTGTCAGAAAATTCATCATCAAAAATACGGTCACCTGTCATTCCATATCCGCCAAAGGCATCACAGGTAAACAAGGTACCGGAATGAGATTCATAAGTGACCATAGTTTCAGGCCAGTGAACATTAGGTATCTCATAAAAGCTCAGTACAACACCGTCGCCAAGATCAAGCGTATCTCCCGTTTTCACTTCATGCAGTTTTACCAGCTCTGCAGGGACTTTGAGAAAGTTCTGTACAAGTGCACAGCCCTTGGCAGTCGCAATAATCTCTACACCCGGATTCTTTCTGCAGAAATCCGGCAAAAATCCCGTATGATCAGGCTCCAGATGGTTAAGGATCAGATAATCAATCTTAACCGGTTTTCCGAAAGAAGCAATCTGCTCATCAAAATGCTTTTCTGCTTCCGTCCAAGATGCTGTTAGATCGATAAGAGCTGTTTTATTACCGCTGACAAGATATGAATTCAGTGTAACACCATCGGGAATCGGCCATACTCCTTCAAAGAGAGGATGACTTCCAATATCAGAATGTAAAACATGAATATAGGGAACAATAGACTGTACTTTCATGCTGTAACTATAGCATGGCAGTTTGGATTACACAAGAATAGCATGTAGTACTAATTTTGGAGATAGCCGGGATCGAACCGGTGACCTACAGATTGCGAACCTGTCGCTCTACCAACTGAGCTATATCCCCATGAGCATAAACTATACTATATTTAAGCCAGCTGTTTCAAGAGGGATGGGAGTTCATAAACAGATTCTATATGATATAAAAATCCTTCTTTTGTCCCCGACTGTTTCTTACAAACATCTGGAATGACAGAACTCTGATATGCACCACCACCATTTCCAACCTGAACAGCAATGCCACCATAGTTTTTATATCCGATAACATATTTAAGCTGATCATCTATAAACAAAGAATCATCAACCGTACCGCCGGCTTCTGCCAGCGCAGCCCTATAAGCAGGCGGATACGGTTTGCCTTTCAGGCCGCATGCACGGATATCAGTTATAGAATCAAACAGATCTCGTACTCCCAAAAAGGCAAGAACCCGCTCGGCGTGTTCAGACGGTGCATTTGTTAAAATCGTTTTTGGAATATCGATAGAAAGCAGCAGAGGCCGGAGCTTAGGTGCTTTCTGCAGACCGTCAGTTTCATTTTCTGGATGTACCATAGAAAAATACTTCTCAGGATCAGAAAACCCTTCATGCATAAGCCATTCAAGGGTAGATCCAAAATGCGGAAGACTCGCCTTCCGCAGCGTATAAGCTTCATCCTGGCTTACCTTAAAGTACTGCGCTACACAGCTTATCATATTGTATGCTATAGCACTGTTCATGCCTGATGATGACGGATACAAAGTATCATCCAAATCAAAAATCAAATGTCGAACTGTCATATACTTATCTTATCCTAATAAAACTATATAAGGAAGATGTGAAGTAAAAAAGCTTGCCACTGATATATTAGTATGCTATACTATAGTTACTAATACAGAATGTATCAGGAGGCTCTTGGCATGATAATGACTTTCCGCTGGTTTGGATCAAAGTTTGATACTGTAACCCTTCAAAATATCCGTCAGATACCCGGTGTAAAAGGTGTAATCACAACGTTATATGATATTCCTGCTGGTGAATTATGGCCACAAGCAAGAATCCACGCATTGAAAGAAGAAGTCGAAAAATCGGGACTTACTATAGAAGGTATTGAAAGCGTAAACATTCATGATGCCATCAAAATAGGCAATTCCGACCGTGACAGATGCATTGATAACTATATTAAGACCCTGGAAAACCTTGGAAAAGAAAACATCAAACTGGTTTGTTATAATTTTATGCCTGTCTTTGACTGGACTCGTACCGACTTGGCAAAACCCCGGCCGGATGGTTCAACTGTTATGGCATATGACCAGAAAAAAGTAGATTCCATAGATCCAAAGACATTTTTTGACCAGACCAGTTCTAACAGCAACGGATTTGTCATGCCAGGCTGGGAACCTGAACGCCTCGCCCATGTAAAGGAACTGTTCGAAGCATATAAGAGCGTTGATGAAAACAAGCTGTTCAGCAACCTTGTCTATTTCCTCAAGGCTATACAGCCGGTTTGCGAAAAATATGACATCAAAATGGCAATTCATCCTGATGACCCATCATGGCCGGTATTTGGACTGCCGCGTATCATTACAAGCAAAGAATCCATCCATAAGATGATGAAAGCTGTAGATGCTCCCTTCAACGGACTTACATTCTGTGCCGGTTCACTCGGTTCAAACCCAAAGAATGATCTGCCAGCAATCATCCGCTCACTGCCCGGACGTATTCATTTTGCACATGTGCGCAATCTTCATCATTTCAGCCCGGGAGTATTTGAAGAAGCTGCTCACCTTTCCAGCGATGGATCTTTTGACCTGTATGAAATGTGCAAGGCGTTATATGACATCGGTTTTACCGGCCCAATCAGACCGGATCACGGACGTATGATCTGGGGAGAAAAAGCGATGCCTGGATACGGGCTGTATGACCGCGCACTTGGAGCAACTTACATCAACGGCCTTTGGGAAGCCATTGAAAAAAGCAATAAAAGGAAATAAGCGTGTTAGGACTGACAGCCGCTGAACAAATTTATCATATTCTCAAAGACAAGATTATTTCTCTGGCACTTGAACCAGGACAGGCTCTGGATATCCTTAAACTTTCAACAGAACTGGGAGTAAGCCGTTCACCCGTCCGGGATGCACTTCTCAAACTGCAGGAAGATAATCTTGTGGAGATTTTTCCCCAGCGGGGAACACAGGTTTCCCGCATTGATCTTGATCAGGTAGAACTTGAACGTTTTTTGCGTACCACACTTGAAACAGCAATTATCCCAAAATTCTGCGCAGTATTTTCCCGGACAGACCAGCTGAGAATGGAATCTGCCATCAATGAACAGAAACTGGGACTAGAAACCCAGGATTCTGCTCTTTTGATGGCTGCAGATGAAAAATTTCACCAGATCATTTATACAAGTACTGCTATGGAACGGCTCTGGAAAATTTATCTTACACAGTGTGGAAATTATCAGCGCATAAGACGCATCTCGTTCCAGATAAACAAGATTACAAAACTGGTCATAAAAGAGCACCAGGATATTCTTGATGCATTCATCAAGAAAGATGAAAAACTTGCTGTCAGTCTTGAATCAGAGCATCTTAACAAACTTAAGATCGAGCTGACGACACTTATGAACGAACATCCGCAGTACTTTAAGGAACCGCAGATAAAGACGTTCTGATATTGATATATATCAAAATAGGAGGTTTTATATGCTGTATTTAAATGAAAAAGGTATCCAGGATAAAAAAGCCTGGGAAGAGAAAAAATATGAAATGCCTTCATTTGACCGTGAAAAAATGATTGCTGCTACACAGAAAAATCCTGTATGGATACATTTCGGTGCAGGAAATATTTTCCGTGGTTTTCCGGCTGCTCTCATGCAGACCCTGCTGGACAAAGGTCTGACTGATAAAGGCATTATCGTTGGAGAAGGGTTTGATTATGACATCATCGATGATATCTACAAGCCCTGTGATAATCTCGCTCTTCTGGTAACACTCAATGCAAACGGTACCATCGACAAGAAAGTTGTCGCATCCATAGCAGCTGCATGGAAATGTGATTCTTCATTTGCCGATGACTGGAACAAATTCAAAAATGCCTTTGCAAACAAATCTCTGCAGATGGTAACATTTACCATTACAGAAAAGGGATATGCCCTCGGAAGGGGAACAGATTACTTCCCGTTTGTACAGTCAGATTTTGCAGCAGGTCCGGAAGGTACATTGAACAGCATGATGAGCAAAATCACCGCGCTCATGTATCACCGCTATCTTACTGGCAAAGGAAAGATTGCACTCTGCAGTACCGACAACTGTTCTCACAACGGTGAAAAACTGCAGAACGCTGTCATGACCATTGCAAATACATGGGTCGAAAAAGGATTCTGCAAAAAAGATTTTATCAGTTACCTAAACACTGATGTTTCATTCCCGTGGTCCATGATTGATAAAATCACACCGCGCCCCGATGCATCAGTCACTAAAATGCTGGAAGCTGATGGCTTTGCAGATACAAAAGTCGTTGTAACCAGCAAAAATACATACATTGCCCCATTCGTCAATGCAGAGCGCCCGCAGTATCTTGTAATAGAAGATAACTTTCCGAATAAACGCCCGGCACTTGAAAAAGCCGGTGTTTACTTTACAGACCGCGATACGGTAAACAAAGTTGAACGTATGAAAGTATGCACCTGCCTTAATCCGCTGCATACCTGTCTCGCCATTTACGGCTGTCTGCTTGGCTATACACTTATAGCTGATGAAATGAAAGATCCTCAGCTCAATAAAATGGTCAATATCATTGGCTATAAAGAAGGAATGCCTGTTGTTGTTGATCCGAAGATTCTTAATCCGAAAGATTTCATCAAGGAAGTACTCGAACAGCGTATTCCCAATCCATTCATGCCAGATACACCGCAGCGTATTGCCACAGATACAAGCCAGAAACTTTCTATCCGCTTTGGTGAAACGATAAAATCTTACATGGCGGACAAAAACCTCAATGTAGCTGATCTCAAACTTATTCCCCTCGTATTTGCCGGTTGGTGCCGGTACTTGATGGGAATAGATGACAGTGGAAAGCCTTTCACTCCCAGCAGCGATCCGCGGCTGGAATCATCACAGGCATACGTAAAAGGCATAAAACTTGGTGACAAAGGGCCGTTCGATGCAGCACTTAAACCGCTTTTAAGCGACGAAACACTCTTCGGAGTCGACCTGTACAAAGCAGGGCTTGCAAAACTTACAGCATCATATTTTGCTGAACTGGTAGCAGGTCCAGGAGCAGTCCGCAAGACGCTGCAGAAATATGTAAAATAGATTCTTTAGCTTAAACCTTTTGATAAGCTGTTCTGAAATATTACAGAACAGCTTATTTTTTTTAAAAATAAATGACAAATCTTATAAAAATGCTCAAGATTGACACCTCTGCTGTTAGGGCATAAAATATAGCGAGACTTAGTTATAGTAATATGGAGAATAATCACATGCAGTTAACTTTAAGAGAAAAATATGGTAAGTACTTTTCGCTTATGTCTTCCCTGTCCAAGGCTGCTCCAAAAATAGACGCTACAAACGTCTATGAACCTGCAAATGAAGGTACCCGGAAAATCATGGATTCCATGGTTAAAGAAAATCTCTTACCGGGATCACGGCTCGAAAATATCGATAATTTCAAAGATTTCTATAATCAGATAAAAGCTGGAAAACACGGTCTGATTCTCATTGAACATTACAGCAATATGGATTTACCCGCACTCATTTATCTGCTGAGCACACAGAAAGAACCATGGGGACCTGATCTTGCCTCCCGTATCGTAGCGATTGCAGGCATGAAACTTAATGAGGCAAATCCGATGGTTCGTGCATGGGCGGAAGGTTTTTCGAGGGTAGTTATTTACCCCAGCAGAAGTCTGAAATCTGTAGAAGCCACAGCCAATAAAACCGAAGAAGAAAAAGCTGAAGAAGAAAAACGTTCACGTTCTATCAATCTTGCCGCAATGCATGCAATGGATGACTGCAAAAAACGCGGTCAGGTAATTCTTGTATTCCCTGCAGGAACACGGTACCGCCCCGGAAAACCGGAGACAAAGCGCGGACTGCGCGAAATAGACAGCTATCTGCGTATGTTCGACATCGTCACACTTGTTTCTGTAAATGGAAACTGTCTGCGTTTAAATCCGGCAAACACAGAAGACATGCTTGCCGACCTTGTCACAGAAGATATACTCGTGGAAGCTGCAAGCCCTGTTATTGAATGCAAAAAATTCAGAAATGACATTCTCAATTCACTTCCCGCCGATACACCTGATCCTAAACAGATAGTAGTTGACCATATCATGGAACTGCTTGAAAAACAGCACGATGAGATTGAGAAAATCCGTTTTCAGAAATAGTCTACAGTAATTCCCACAGATGCGGATCCGAAGTCGAAACTGCTGAAGCTCCGGCAGCAAGAATCTGATCCACCATCTGCGGTGTATGAATCAGTCCTCCCCCGATAATCACTTTCTGTATTTTTTTCACTTCTTCTGGTACCGCAGTAAGAACAATACCCGGCAGAATTTCAAGAATATCTATATCGCTGTCCATATTTATTTTCTGCAGGATTTCCAGTGACTTTGAATCAAGCAGAAAAGTTCTCAAAATCGTTATAAATCCCAGCCGTTTGGCATACTTTAACAGATTCTGTTTGATTGAAATAATACCATCAGCATTCGTAGTCTCATCTATATAATCTATAGAAGAATTGCTGCTGGAAAGCCCTTCGATGAGGTCTACATGGACAAAAACACTTTTTCCATGTTCTTTCAGTTCTTTTATATATTCCGGAGCAGTCATCAGCGTCCCAAACAGCAAAAATACTATCTTGCATTTACTGTTAAGGCAGTTCTTTATATCATCTTCCGACCGTACAGCCGCTACGATTTTCCTTTCATGAAACAGATCTATCATCAGGCCCCTCACCTCTGTCTCAATGATAGAGGACAATGCAGGGAATGTCAAACGGGCGAAAAACTGATTATATTATTTTCAGACATATCTAAAAATATCCGGATGTAAAAAATATTAACTTGCGTTTACATACTACCTGTGTTATTATTAATTAAGTGCGGATGTTCTCATTCCGCAGCAAGTATTACAAATTCTGCCGTTTCTGAGTTTTAAGAGTGAAACAGCATCTATCTCGTAATAAAGATAAGGTGCGCGATTTTGCTCTTTTCTTTTTTAAACAACAAAAGGCATAAGAGCATAAGCCACCTGAAGGAACAGATCAGGAGGTTCTTTATGCAATATGATGTAGCTGTCATTGGCTGCGGTGTCATCGGCGCGGCTGCAGCATACAGTCTCTCAAAGTACAAGCTTTCTGTAACAATACTCGAAGCTGAAAATGATGTAGCTGATGCTACCACAAAAGCAAACAGCGGTATTCTTCATGCCGGTTACGACCCGGAACCCGGTTCTATCATGGCAGACATGAATATCAAAGGCGTAAAAATGGCAAAAGAGCTCTGCAAAAAGCTTGATGTACCGGTCAAATGGCCGGGATCACTTGTTGTCGCATTCAGCGATGCAGAGATGAAAACGGTAAAACAGCTGTATGACCGCGGTATTAAAAACGGCGTAAAGAACATGGAGATCCTCAACGGTTCGCAGGTTCATGCCATGGAACCCGCACTTTCTACAGAAATAAAGGGCGCTCTGCTTGCAAAAGATGCAGGTGTCGTCTATCCGTGGGAATATGCACTTGCACTTGCAGAAACCGCAGTACGCAACGGAGTAGAGCTCCGCCGTAACTTTAAAGTAAATCAGATAACAAAACAGGGTAAAGACGGATATATGCTCAAAAGCGAATCCGGTGACTTTGTAACAGCAAAATATGTCATCAATGCCGCCGGCGTCTATACCGACTTTATCCACAACCTTGTCGCACCGCCTGCTTTCAAAATTCTGCCCAACCGCGGTGAATATTATCTTATGGATAAAACGGAAGGCAATCTCGTAACACGCGTTATCTTCCAGTGTCCTACAGAAAAAGGAAAAGGCGTTCTTGTCTCTCCTACAGCACGGGGCAACCTGATTGTAGGCCCCAACGCAGTAGACGGCAAAAAGGATTATACCGGTGTAACACGCAGCGGACTTGATTATGTCGAAGAGTACGCAAAGAAGTCTGTTCCTTCTCTCGATCTGCGTGCGTCAATCCGTAATTTTGCCGGTGTACGTGCAAACAATGACCAGAATGATTTTATCATCCGCGAAGCAGAAAATGCAAAAGGTTTTATCGATCTTGCAGGTATAAAATCCCCTGGACTCACATCAGCACCAGCCATTGGCGAACGCTGTGTGGAACTGCTTGATAAAGCCGGCCTCAAACTTGAGGCAAAGAAAGTATTCATCGATACACGTAAACGCATCAAATTCACCGATCTTTCTGTTGCAGAAAAACAGGAACTCGTAAAAAAGAATCCGCTGTACGGCCGCGTCATCTGCCGCTGTGAGACAATCACGGAAGGTGAAATTATCGACGCACTTCGTGCACCAATACCGCCGGTATCAGTAGACGGCATCAAACGCCGCTGCGGAACCGGTATGGGCCGCTGTCAGGGCGGCTTCTGCGGACCGCGTGTCATGGAGATACTGATGAATGAAGCACACATCAGCTACAGGGATCTGGTAATGGATAAAACCGGATCATACATGCTTGAAGGCGTTACAAAAGGACAGGAAGGAGACAACTTATGAGCGGATCAGCAGAAAATACATATGACCTCATCGTTGTAGGTGCGGGCCCTGCCGGACTTGCAGCTGCAGTTGAGGCATGGAATAAAGGTTTAAAAAAGATACTTATCATCGAACGTGCAAAAGAAGCCGGCGGTATTCTCGTACAGTGTATCCACAACGGATTCGGTCTGCACTATTTTAAGGAAGAGCTTACTGGTCCTGAATATGCCGGCCGCTTTATCGAAATGGCAAAGAAAACCGGCATTGAGATCAAACTTGATACCATGGTCCTCGATGTCACACCGGACAGAAAAGTCCATATGATCAATACCAAAGACGGATATCAGATACTTGAAGGAAAAAGCATCATACTCGCCATGGGCTGCCGTGAACGCACAAGAGGTGCAATCGGCATTCCAGGAACACGTCCTGCCGGTGTTTATACTGCCGGTACAGCACAGCGCCTTCTTAATATAGAAGGATATATGCCAGGTAAACGTGTCCTTATTCTGGGATCAGGTGATATCGGCCTTATCATGGCACGCCGCCTTACTCTTGAAGGCGCAAAAGTACTTGCCTGTGTAGAGCTGCTCCCGTTCTCCGGAGGACTTACCCGCAACATTGTACAGTGTCTGCATGACTTTGATATTCCGCTGTATCTGTCTCACACAATCACCGAAATCAAAGGTGACCGCCGTGTAACCGGTGCTGTTGTCATGAAGCTCGATGAACACCGCAAACCTGTTCCTGGAACGGAAATGGAATTTGACTGCGATACAATCCTGCTCAGCGTAGGACTTATTCCTGAAAACGAACTTACCAAAAAAGCCGGTATTAAAATGGATATGCGCACAAAAGGTGCAATCGTCTATGAAGACCGCGAAACTTCACTGCCCGGCGTGTTTGCCTGCGGCAACGCAGTACATGTCCATGACCTGGTAGATTTTGTTACAGAAGAAGGACAGCTTGCAGGCGCAGGTGCTGCCGCATATGTACAGGGTACAGAAAACACTGATTCCAAAGTCATTGAACTTGAAAACGGCAATGATGTCGGATACACCGTACCGCAGCATATCAGACCGGGAAAAATGGGAGATATGACAGGAGTATATTTCCGCGTACGCTCTGTACACAAAGAACCGTGTTTTATCAGCATCAAGTCAGGCAGTACAGAAATTGCCCGTCTTAAACGTGACCACATGGCACCGGGAGAGATGGAACGCATCAATCTGACAAAAGACCAGCTCAAGAATATCACAGAGAAAATCACAATCAGCATTGAAGCAGGAGATGCAAAATGAAAAACCTTATATGCATATGCTGCCCGAAAGGCTGCCATCTTACCGTAGATGAAAACAATGACTTTGCAGTAACAGGAAACACCTGCAAACGCGGTGAAACATACGGAAAGCAGGAAGTAAAAGACCCGCAGCGCATCGTTACAAGCACGGTAGCGGTGAGCGGCAGTACGTATGTCCGCTGCCCTGTTAAAACAGACAAAACGATTTCCAAGGGACTGATGTTTGAAGCAATGAAATCACTGAACCACATTGTAATCCCTGCTCCAGTCAAACTGGGACAGATAATCGTGCAGAACGTCTGTAATACCGGTGCAAACTTTATTGCAACACGTGAGATAAAATAGGGTTTATAATAAGATTACTGCAGGACCGAATCCTCCTAGGACACACATTTCTGTCCTGCGGTAATCTTTCTTTTTAAATGGAGACGATTATGGCAAAATACATTATGGCTCTTGATGCCGGAACAACCAGCAACCGCTGTATTCTTTTCAATAAACAGGGAAAAATATGCAGCGTCGCACAGAAAGAGTTCCGTCAGATTTATCCTCAGCCCGGCTGGGTTGAACATGATGCAAATGATATCTGGGCAACACAGTTCAGTGTTGCCGTCGAAGCCATGCAGCAGATTGGCGCCACAGCAGCCGATATTTCGGCCATAGGCATCACCAATCAACGTGAAACCACAATCGTCTGGGATAAAAAAACGGGGGAACCTGTTTATAATGCCATCGTCTGGCAGTGCAGGAGAACAGCAAAATACTGTGATGAACTCAAGGCACAGGGATTTGCAGAACCGGTACGCGAAAAAACCGGTCTTATTCTTGACGCTTATTTTTCCGCAACAAAACTGCACTGGATACTTGAAAATGTCCCCGGTGCCCGCAAGCGCGCGGAAAATGGAGAACTGCTTTTTGGTACCGTAGATACATGGCTTATCTGGAAACTGACAAAAGGCAAAGTTCATGTAACCGATTATTCCAACGCTTCCCGCACTATGATGTTCAACATCTATGACCTGTGCTGGGATACAGATATCCTTAAAAAGCTTAATATCCCCGCATGCATGCTGCCGGAAGTAAAACCTTCAAGCTGCATCTACGGAGAAACAGATCCTGTACTGTTTGGCGGTCCGGTAAAAATCGGAGGCGCTGGCGGTGACCAGCAGTGCGCACTTTTCGGGCAAACATGCTTTGAAAGCGGCGATGTAAAGAATACATACGGTACCGGCTGTTTTATGCTGATGAATACAGGTACAAAACCGGTGTGCTCAAATGAAAATCTCCTTACAACAATCGCATGGGGATTAAACGGGAAAGTATATTACGCACTCGAAGGTTCTGTATATGTTGCCGGAGCGGCCATTCAGTGGCTCCGCGATGAAATGCATATCGTAGATACTGCCCAGGAAGCAGATTTTATGGCTTCCCGTGTACCCGATACAAACGGCTGCTACGTCGTGCCGGCATTCACCGGACTTGCAGCTCCATACTGGGATCCGTATGCACGGGGAACGGTGGTCGGTCTTACACGCGGAGTAAGCAAATATCATTTTATCCGTGCAACTCTTGAATCAATCGCATACAGCGTCAACGATATCCTTGAGATAATGAAAAAAGATACCGGCACACAGAAAATACGGCTGAGGGTAGACGGCGGTGCCAGCAGAAGCGACTTTCTGATGCAGGTGCAGGCAGACCTTAACAATGAGCCTCTCGTACGGCCAAAATGTGTCGAAACGACAGCCATGGGTGCGGCATATCTTGCCGGCCTTGCATCCGGGTACTGGAAAGACCTCAAAGAAATAGAAGAGAACTGGTCGATAGACCGCACATTTAAACCGGATATGGATGACAGCGTACGCCAGAAAAAACTGAAAGGCTGGAAAAAAGCAGTTACCTATGCAATGGGCTGGGCAAAGGATGAATAATCACATCTGACTGAGGTCGTAGATGCGGTATGTATTCTTTCCGCTGTTCTTTGCCATATACAGCGCTTTATCCATCTGTACGAACAGTGTATCATAGTCTCTCCCGTTGTCCGGAATCATCGTACAGCCGATTGATACAGTAATACCTTCACGTATAGAGCTGCTCTGAAAACATGTGGAAACGGTGCTCTGTATCTCTTCAGATTTCATCATAACAGCTTCTCTTGTATCAAGACCGGGAAAAAACAGGACAAATTCATCACCGCCGAAACGTCCTACTATATCCGTAGCCCGGCAAACTGATTTAAGGCACCGGGCAGTATCGGCTATAAAATAATCCCCCACAGAATGGCCGTATGCATCATTGATATGTTTAAAATTATCGATATCGACAATCATCAGCGTACCTGTAGTATACAGTGTACTAAGAATCTTGCGGAGCTGCAGTTCCAGAGCACGTTTATTCAGTGTACCTGAAAGTATATCTGTATCACGTTGTTTTCGGATAATCAGTGTATTATAACAGTCTTCCAAACGTTTCATCTGCTGCTTGGTATTTATGTATAAAGCAAGTAACAGAAAACTGATACTATTAGCAAAGTCAATTACAAAAATTTCTTCTGTCTTTTTTATATAGGATGTAACAAGAAACAATACAGTTGCACCGGTCAGAATAAGATCAACTTTCCATGGAACATCGCAGATCATAAACGGAAAAGCGACAAGCAACACATTAAAGGTAACAGCTGCACTTATTTTCTGGCTAAAATTGCTCAGAATAATACCAAACAGAAGTGCAGCTGAAATCTGAATATAAAAAAGAATGCTGACATATTTTCTGCAAGTTTCTCCTGTAAGTCTGCAGTACAAGTGTATCAACAGACAGACAGCACAGCTGATGCTGTAGAGCAGAAAATTATTATGAAGGTGACTGCTGACAAGAGATCCTGCAGTCATCAGCAACATCAGCAAACCAAAAAAACCGCTCATATCACGAAGAGAACGGACGTTTTCTTTCTCAAATAGAGATTTAACATTGCGAATTATTGTTGAGTCTTCCGTGCCAAGCAGCAGCCTGCTAATAAAATGAACCGCTTACGTGCCCCCCACTTATTATTATGAGTATAAACGGGGAGCACTTTTCTGACAAGAGCATGTAATAGAACAAAAATTATTCTTGTTTTATTTCAGCAACATCTTTTGTTACAATTACATCCGATTCCAGTCCAAGTATATTGTGAATAATAACAGTACCTGTTACTGCAGGTGCCCATATTTTTACAGAACGTATTTCTTTCATAATATCAAAGATTCGTACCTTTGGAACTGGTTTTGTAAGCCGGACACTTGCAAGCGGCAGTTCACCCCCGAGAAGCCGTACACTTGTTGCAATAGTACGGCGCGGATCAGACACTTCCTGTTCTGCATACCCCTTGCCCCGCGGACACAATTCTCCTGAAACAGACAGAAAGTTACCGCTGCTGTCTGTTTCGATTTCAAGACTGCAGCCGTTAGGACATATAATACATGTAATTTCTTTTTTCATATAATATCTACCTCTACTGTTCCCGATGATGACATAGCCGTCCTCTGTACAGGAATACGTATCATTTCAGCAGGGAGTATCTTCTTCATCTGCTTCATGGCTATCTGTTTTCCATTCTGCATTATTGAAATTGTACAGTTAAGCAGAGGTTTATTCACACGCATAGATAGAACTACATCTTTTGTTCCACTTACCCTCTGAGGAACTACATCATGTATGCTGCTGCAATAGGTGACAGGAATTACGCATTCAGCAAGTATTCCTTTTCTAATGTATTCAGCTGCAGAAGCCGCAAGAGATTCAGCTTCCAGAGAAACATAATCTGCCAGATCATGGACATGCAGTACATTTCCTGCAGCAAAAAAACCTCTATGATCTGTTTGACAGTTTTCATCAACAATAGCACCCCTTGTCCTTACGTCAAGAGCAATTCCTGCATCTAGAGTCAATTCATTTTCCGGTATAAGACCGACACTTAATATCAAGGTATCGCAAACATGTTCCTTTTCTGTTCCAGGTATCGGTTTCATATATTCATCAACTTTTTGAACAGTTAGACTTTCAAGTCTTCCTTTTCCCCGTATATCTGTTACCGTATGGCTTAAGAAAAGCGGTATATTATAATCATCAAGACATTGCTGTATATTCCTTGGCAGTCCGGAAGGTACACTCTGTATTTCATACACTGCCTGAACATGGGCTCCTTCAAGAGTCAACCTACGTGCCATAATCATACCAATATCCCCTGAACCAAGGATAACTATCTCCTTCCCTATCTGCCGGTTATATAAATTCATATATGCCTGGGCCACACCAGCTGTAAAGATTCCGCTTGGGCGTTCCCCCGGAATCTGCAAAGCGCCCCGTGTACGTTCCCTGCATCCCATAGCAAAGATCACAGCTTTTGCTTCTATTTTTTCAATACCTGCAGGAGAAGCCGCCGTTACAATATGATCATCTGAGACATTAAGAACAGCCGTACCCGTTTTATACGGTATACCAAATTCCTGTATTTCATCAATAAATTGTTTTGCATATTCAGGACCGGACATTGTTGTTCTAAACCGGACCAGTCCAAATCCATCATGTATGCACTGGCGCAGGATGCCACCCAAATTCTTTTCCCGTTCAAGTATGATAATATTCTGTATGCCGTCCTTGTATAATGCAACAGCTGCTGCAAGTCCCGCAGGTCCGCCGCCTATAATAACTGCATCTTTCTTTTCCATAAATTACCTCATGGTACCCGTGAACATATACGATCCGCTGCGCTCAAGCTGAATATCTTCCGGGGCTATTCCAAGTTCTTCTTCAATAAAACTGGTAACCCGCATCTGGCAGTATCCGCCCTGGCACCGTCCCATCATTGCCCGTGTTCTGTACTTTATTCCTGATACAGTATGAACCCCAAGAGGATTATGTATCGCTCTGATAATCTCGGCCTTTGTCACTTTTTCACACCGACAGACAACTTCACCATAATCATGATTGGATACTATCATCTTTGCTTTTTCCTGATCAGACAGTTCTGAAAATCTCTGCTGCTGTTTTCTATATGGGTTAAATGAAGGATTCTTTTCAAGTTTTATATATTCTTTCATCATCTCGATTACCAAATGAGCGATCGGGACAGCTGCTGTAAGTCCCGGTGATTCTATCCCCACAAGATTTACAGCATCCGGAGCGAGGTCAGGACGTATCTCAATCTTAAAATCCTGAACAGTTCCTTTATCATCTACAAGCTTTGGCAATATTCCCGAATAATTACGGATACAGTCGTTTCTCTGTATACACGGCCATATTCTTGATGCACTTTTGATAAGATAATCCAAATTTTTCTGCAACACTCCATAATACGTAAAATCAGTTACATCATCAGCGTTAGGCCCAATAATCACATTGCCGTCAGTAGTATTTGTAACATGAATTCCCATATAGGTATTAGTCGGTACTGGATAAACAGGCATAGGAAGCAACGAACCGGTTCTTTTATCAAGGACAATATAGTCGCCTTTTGAACCAATTATCTTATACCCTCTTATACCCAGCATATCAGAAATATTCCCGCATCCGAGTCCAGCAGCATTTATCATCCATCTAGAACAGAATATTCCTCGCGGTGTATGTACCTGCCAGATATTTGCATTGCGGCATATAGAAATAACATTAGTATCAAAAAAGTATCTAACGCCATTCAATACCGCATTTTCAGCAAGTGCTATCGTATAGTTAAACGGATCAACAATACCAGAGTTCTTAGAATACATTGCAAATTTTCCGACAGCCTTTGGAACAAGATGATGAAGTTCTTCTTCATTTATAATAGTAAGTCCCTGGACTCCATTGCGTTTTCCCTGCTCAACAGTCCGCTCAAGAGAATGCAGTTCTTCTTTTGTGGTGCCTACCAGAACTTTTCCGCAGCGGTTAAATTTAAAACCGAGTTCTGCAGAAAGCTCATCCATACCTCTGTTTCCTTCAACACATAATTTCGCTTTAAGTGTACCGGTATCATACGCAAAGCCGCCATGTACAACGCCAGAGTTTCTTCCGCTTGTCTCATTGCAGACATCAAGATTTTTTTCAAGCACAGCAACTTTCAATTTGTAACGGGCAAGCTCACGCGCTGCAGCACTTCCCACAACACCGCCGCCGATTATGAGAACATCATATAACTCTTTCATCACTTTTTCCTTATTTTATATTTATTTTAATAAATCAGATTTACAAGCCCTGTTGAGATCCATGGAACAAATGCTATCAATAGCATACAAATAAACAGCATTATATAAAAAGGAATGCATTCTATAATGAAATCCTTAATTTTGCATTTAGTAATACCGCATGTAACAAATATCAGCGTTCCCACAGGCGGAGTAACACCACCGCATGCCATAGTAAAAATATACACCATGGCAAAATGAATCGGATCAAGGCCATACGCATTCGCTACCGGCGCCAGCAGAGGAACAAGAACAATCAGTGCAGCATTTCCTTCAATAAACATACCGACAATTATAAGGAAAATAATAACAGCTATCAGGAATACGTATTTATTGTGTATCGTACCAAGAACAAGCTGAGTAAATTTCTGCGGAATCTGGCACCGTGTAAGCACCCAGGCAAACGCAGATGCAGCTCCTACAATCACCATTATTGAAGCTGTTGTAGCAACCGTTTCCTTAAGACCTGTTGCAATATCCTTTAGTTTCATTTCCCTATACATGATTCCCAAAACAAGCGCATAGATAATGGCAACAGATCCTGCCTCCGTTGCTGTAAAGATTCCCAGACGTATACCACCTAAAATGATAACCGGCAGACAAAGCGGCAGAATTGCCCCCTTAACAGCATGTGATGGTTTTACCGTACTTGGTTCAAGGCATTTATATCCGCGTTTTTTTGAAATAATTGCAACAAGAATCATCATGGCAACACAAAGCAAAAGGCCGGCACCGATACCTGAAATAAATATTTTTCCTATAGAGACATTTGCAACAGAACCATACAGAATCATTGCAATTCCCGGCGGTATCAAAGGAGTTATCATTGATGATACTGCAGTTACAACAGCAGAAAATGGTTTTGAAAATCCGCGTTTTTCCATTTCAGGGACAAGCATTTTTGATTCCATAGCAGCATCCGCAAGGTTACTGCCGGAAAGTCCGCCCATCAGTGTTGAAAGAAGAACATTCACTTGAGCCAGGCCGCCTGTCTTTTTTCCGATAATAAGATTACAGAAATCCATGATCCGCCGGGTAACTCCTGAATAGTTCATAAAAACACCGGCACAGACAAAGAACGGAATTGCCAGAAGCGGAATGCTTTCGACACCAGCAAGAACACGCTGACCAAGCATCGTTGTCAAAGTTCCACCTGATACAAAGAAATATGTAACAGATCCTGCCAATATTGAAATGAATACCGGAATCTTAAAGAAAAGCAGTACAAGCAGTACTGTAGCAGAAATCATAATAACACCTGTCTGCATACTATTCTTCTCCTTCTCCCGGAGCAGTCCGGTCAGTTATTTCTTTCCATCCTTGTATAATCATCTGTAATGACATAAGCACGCATCCAAGTGGCAAAACTATATAAATCAGTGCATACGGAATGTGTAGAATATTTGAAGTCCGATGATTGCTGAACATCTGTACAACATATTTCCATCCCTGCCAACCAACATACAGCAAAATAAAAACAGATACAGCAGTAATAATGGCATCAACTGTTCTCTGCATTTTTTTCGGGAACATATCTACGACCATGTCTATAGCAGGATGACTTCCGGCTATAAATGCCCAACGGCCACCGAGGAATGTAACCCACACAATAAGTGCAAGTTGTATTTCTTCTTCCCAGGCAAATGGCTTTGAAATAATATACCTTGCTATAACACCAAAAAATGTTATAAAAATCAGCATAACCAATGCTGCAGCCGCAAGTATTGTATCAAGATTACAAAATATATACTTTGCAGAAATCTTTTTTTTCAATTATTGTATCCTCTTTATCAGAAAAACTGCCGCTGTACCTAGGAGTGCAGCAGCGGCAGCCAAAGCAACATTTTTAAATAAGATGGATTATTTCTGACCAATAATCCCTCGTATTTTATCAACAAGACCATCAGACCACATAGCTTTGATTTCAGGATCACTATAGAAGGATTCAGAGGCTTTGCGGAATTCTTCTCTGTTGATATCCGTCACAATAACACCTGCAGCCTTAAGTTTTGCAAGAGCGTCGTTTGTTGTTGAATCAAGCTGTTCATTGTTATAAATGCCAGCTTCATTACCACAGTCTATCAAAATCTTCTGCTGATCAGGTGTAAGAGAATCAAAAAACTTTGTTCCTGTAATCCAACAGGTAAGATCATAGATATGACCATCAAGTATCAAATATTTTGCAACTTCCGGGTATGCTCCGTTTACTAGAACTGGCAATGGATTTTCCAGACCATCAATAACACCGGTCTGAAGAGCAGTATATACTTCTCCAAGTGACATTGGCGTTGGTGTAGCTCCGATAGCGGCAGTTCCCTTAACCTGAATAGCATTATTTGGAACACGTATTTTTTTACCCTTAAGGTCTGAAGGTTTTTTTACAAGGTTTTTTGTCAGTGTATGACGTACACCATATCTCCATGACGTAAGAATCTTAAGATGACACTGGTCTTCAAGTTCTTTCGATTTTTGCGCCCACCAGTCACTTTTTGTCAGTTTGGTATAATCATCCCATGAATTGAACAGATACGGTGCAAATACAATGCCAAAGTCTTTTACTCCCCGGTCCTGAAAGAATGCACCATTAGCAAGTGTAATAACAGCATCACCATTCACTGCCTGGTCAATGATATTGTCTTTTGTACCAAGCTGGCTGGAAGGATATAGTGTAACTGTCATAGTTCCATTGCTTTTCTGTTCTACCAGTTCCTTCCATTTTTTACAGGCAAGATCAATCGGTTCACCAGGATTATTTTCATAACCGATCATAACTGTAACAGATTTTCCCGCCGGAGCAGCAACAGCTGTATCTGTTCCCTTTGAACTTTTACTGCAAGATGCACACAGCAGTACAAAAACTGCAGTCAACATGCACGTCAGAACTTTTTTCATAAAATTCCTCCTTACAATCGTATCTGATATATCAGTTGTATATCAGATACGATTGTAAGGCTCTTATTCCCATACGTCAAGTTTTTTCTGTCGGTATTGATATCGTTTTTACTTGTGTTTAAGACACAATCCGGTTATAGTCTGATACGGAAATACTCTAATGACAATAGAAACAAAAGCACAGACAAGTTTTAAGGAAACGGCATATACTTATATAAAGAATCAGATTATTAATGGACAGCTTGCACCTGGAGATATAATTGATGAGAAAAAATACATAGCAGAACTGAATATCAGCCGGACACCAATCAGAGAAGCACTGAACAGTCTTGCAGAAGAAGACCTGGTCATCATCATGTCCCGGCGCGGTATTGTAGTTTCACATGTACTCATCAAAGATATACTTGATATTTATGAAACACGGAAAATGCTTGAACCCGGTATCATCACCATGATAGCAGGCAGAACTGACTCTGCACAACTTGAACAATTCAAGGAAGAATTCAGCAAAACCGATATGATTTCATCCACATCAACTGGACGCGACTTAGACAGCGAATTTCACCTGTATCTCGCAGAATGTACTAAAAATAAATTCCTCATTAAAACCGAAGAACTGCTCATGAATCAGAGTCAGCGCATACGGGTTCTTTCTTCTTCATCAGATAAAAACAGAGATATAGAGGCACGTAAAGAACACATTCAAATAATAGAATATCTGCTTGCAGGGAACAGTAACGCCGCACAACAGATTTGCCGTGAACACCTTGAAAAATCTATTAAACGTTATCAGAAAATATTTTCGAACAGCAGTATGTTCTCTTTGCAATAAAAAACAGCCATCAGCGTGTAGAAACTATCTGCAAACCGATGGCTGTTTTCATTTATAGCATTTCTTTATTTTATTACACCGGCAGCTTTAAGAGCATCAACATTCAGGCTCTTTGCATATGGTACTTCTATTTTCCCTTCATTCACCATCTTGATGACATCTTCGCGGTAAGGAGACGAAAGATCAACACCGGTAATAGACCAGTTGTTATCTACTTCCGGTTTTATCGTTCCCTGCTGCTTGATATAAGCTACAAGCATGTCACGGATTGACTGAGAAGATTCCCAGTTCCGTTTTTCAGCAACAAGTTTCTGCGTCTTAAGTGCAGAAGAATAACGGTAATTATTTACTGCCAGCTGCAGTTTCTGGTCATCAGCAAGAGGTTTGCCTTTGAACATAACATTCACTATACGCTGTCCGGCAGGTTTTGAAAGATCAATCTGATAATCAATTCCTGCAAACATATCATACAGATATCCCGGCTTATCAGGATTGAATGATATAGACATGTCTCCTGGTTTCCACTGATTATAGCAGGCAGCAGACCATTCCATATATGCTTTCAGTTCAGCTCCGGTTACTTCTACGCGGTACAGAGTGTTGTCAAATTTATAGATATCAAATATATTACCGTAATTAATCGGACCGGCTTTAAGATTACTTGTATCCTTAAACAGAGCAGCAGCAGAAACATCTGCACCGCTGTTCTGCAGCTGTACTTTATTGATAAGATCCATAACTGCCGTATCGCGGAGCTTTCCTTCCGGAATTCCTTTGATTTCGTTTACCGGCTGGAAATCAACTGCGGCTGTACCGAATACACCGCCCGATACTGTACCATCAGCGTTTTTCGTACCGCCAGTGACAAATGCGATAGTCTTCTCATGAGCTTCTTTTACAGAAGGAAGATTCCGGATTTCATCACTTGGCTGATATTTTGCCATATCAGTAACAGTTCCTGTTATCCCGGTAATTTTTTTATCTGCATCAAGGGAAACATCAAACCGTGCAACTTCACGGGCACTGTTCTTGCAGGAAAGCACAACCGTGTCACCAATCTTTTCGTTCACTGTAACATGCGCATGGCCAAGCATCAGCACGCGGATTCCAGGGCATGCTTTTATAATTGCCTCTCCGGCATCAGATCCGTGCTCTTCATCATATTCTGCAAAGAGTCCGACGTGGGCAACTGCTATGACAAAATCACATTTATTCTTGATTTCGTTGTATGCTTTTATCGCACCATCAGCTACAGACTGGAACTTCAGAGCATCAACTTTTTCGCCGTCCCAGCGCGGAACATCAGGATTAGTCAGACCGATAATTCCAATTTTTATACCATCGCGTTTTACAATAGTATATGGTTTAACCAGCTCTTTGTTGTTTGTAAACTGAACATTGGCACCAAGCATTGGAAATTTTGCCTGTTTTACCAGCCGCTGAATCAGACTGATGCCGAAATTATATTCATGGTTGCCAAGTGTCATGGAATCATATTTCATATAGTTCATGACATCCATAAGCGGATGCGGTCCGGTCTGTTTATTATAGAGATCATCCGTAAGGATAGTCCCCTGGAATGCGTCGCCGTCATCTACAAGAACAACATGGTCAGGATTTTCCGCCCGTACTGATTTTATATATGTATACACACGGGCAATACCGTTGTTTGCAGTTTCCTTGTTGTCTTCATAACTGTATCCCCAGATATTGCCATGCATATCGGTTGTACCGATAACTGTAATAGTAACCGGCTGCCGGGCAAACACAAGTCCGCAGACTGCAAATAAAAGAACAGACATAATCTGTAGTTTTAACATTTTCTTCATCATAAGCCTCCATATTTAAAAAACACCGTTATGATACAACTTCATTGTCAAAACGGCTTTTTTTCATTTAACCGATTCCTCTTTTTCACTTAAAACGATACAACTTTAGCATTATTTTACTGCTCTTTTTACTGCAAAAACAGTAAAAAAAAAGCCTGTCTGAAACATCAGACAGGCTTTATATGGGCCATCGAGGACTTGAACCTTGGACCAAGGGATTATGAGTCCCCTGCTCTAACCACTGAGCTAATGGCCCGTATGTTCTTTACTATATCATATTTTGCATACACAGGTCAAGAAAACAGGTTTAGGGCCTCTATTTCCTGTATGCTGCCTCGTGGACACCGGCTACTGCACGGCCGCTTGGTTCATCCATATTCTTCCAGGCAGCATCCCATTCAAGTGCTTTTGCAGTAGAACAGGCAATGCTTGCTTCATGCGGAACTGTCGCTGCAGCAGTTTCCGACGGAAAGAAGCGGGTAAATATGGCGCGGTAGTAATATTCCTCTTTGGTAACCGGAGTATTTACCGGGAACCGTTTTGCGCGGGCTGCAAACTGAGCATCAGAAACACGTTCTTCAGTTACTTTCTTAAGAGTATCAATCCAGTTATAGCCTACGCCATCGCTGAACTGTTCCTTCTGCCGCCATACAATTTCTTTGGGAAGAATATCTTCAAACGCTTTGCGCAGTATCCATTTTTCCATGCGCTGCTGTCCGCCCGGCTGCATTACGATGGACATCTTGTCTTTTGGATTGATGCGCATGGCAACATCGATAAAATCTTTATCAAGGAACGGCACACGGCCTTCAACACCCCACGCCATCAGTGATTTGTTCGCACGAAGACAGTCATACAGATGCAGCTTGCTTATCTTACGGACCAGCTCTTCATGGAATTCCTTAGCGTTCGGCGCTTTATGGAAGTACAGATAGCCGCCAAACAGCTCATCGCTGCCTTCTCCGCTCAGCACCATCTTGATGCCCATTGATTTGATAACACGGGCAAGCAGAAACATAGGAGTAGAAGCCCGCACTGTTGTAATATCGTATGTCTCGATATGATAGATGACGTCCGGAAGGATATCAAGCGCTTCCTGCACTGTAAAATGCACTTCATGATGCACGGTACCGATATAGTCTGCAGCTTTCCGTGCAGCTATCAGATCAGGAGAACCTTCAAGGCCGATTGCAAAGCTGTGCAGGCGCGGCCACCAGGCTTCCTGCGTGCTGTCTGATTCGATACGCTTCTTTGCAAACTTCTGCGTAACAGCAGCGATTATGGAAGAATCAAGTCCGCCGGAAAGGAGCACACCGTATGGAACATCGCTCATCAGCTGGCGTTTTACGGCTGCTTCAAGCGCTTCGCGCAGTACTGGAATACTCGATTCATTATTCTTTACGGTATCATAACTTTCCCAGTCACGGTGATACCAGCGTACCGGCGCTTTGTCCTTACTGTAAAAATAGCTGCCGTTCGGGAACTCTTCAATCGTACAGCAGACGCCTTCAAGCGCCTTAAGTTCACTGGCAACATAATACCGTCCGTCAGGATCCCAGCCCTGATACAGAGGAACAATGCCGATCGGATCGCGGCCGATAAGATATGCATCATTCTTTTTATCATACAGTGCAAAGGCATAATCACCGCACAGGTCCTCAAGAAATTTTACGCCTTTTTCCTGATACAGCGGAATAATAACTTCACAGTCTGACTGCGTTTTGAAATTATACTTTCCTTCAAACTGTTTACGTATATCCTTATGATTATAGATTTCTCCGTTCACCGCAAGGATTACGTTTCCGTCAGTACTGACAAGCGGCTGCTTGCCGGAAAGCGGATCGACGATGGCAAGACGTTCATGGCTGAGTATTGCATTATCAGCTGTATATACACCGCTCCAATCCGGACCGCGGTGCCGGATTTTCCGTGACATCTCGATAACCTGTTCACGCAGCTGTTCTTTGAGACCATCTTCAAGCGGCACCGAACCGCTGTTAAGATCAAATGCTCCAACAAATCCGCACATATATAACCCCTTTCTTCCAAATACTATCCACAAAAAAAGGCGCCTATTTAAATACACGTATCCCGCATATTCAAACAGACGCCCTTGTCATGTATATTTATACACTCTATGCACTTTTATGTCAATCTATATGCAGATTCAGTTGTCGTACGTCTTGAGAATGTTCTCGGCAGTAACAACACGGCTCTGGCGCAGGTCCATTGCCTGTTTTTCTATATAGCGGTGTGCCTGCTGTTCCGTCATATTCAGATATTGGATAAGGATGCACTTTGCACGGTCAACAAGCCGTATCTCGGATATCTTCTTCTGCAGCATTTCATTTTCGTTTTCAAGACTCATCACACGCTTGCGGCTTGCAGTAAGCAGTTTGACTGCCTGATAAAAGAATTCCGAGCTTACCGGTTTAGGCAGAACAAACACGCCGGCATCTTCTACGGAAGAATCGACATCTGCCATCATTTCCGATTTTACGATAAGGATGATCCCCGCAGTAGACGCTTCACTGGCGTGCAGCGCAAGGTCATCGCCAAATTCATCAGGAAGCGGAGTATCAATTATCACAAGGTCAAAGTCATTATCTATCAGGTCACGGCGCGCTTCGGCACCATTCTGGGTAGTGACAATACGGGAGAATGTCTGCGAATTGAGCATATCCGCTATAATTTCGAGAGTAGTGCTTGTATTGGAAACAATCAGGACACTATCCATGATTCCTGTCAGATCTCCTCAAAAGAAGGATCATCTGATGAGGTTTTCATTTCTGTAAAACCTTTCAATGTTGCAGCTGGAAGTACTGATTTTACAAAACTGCTTTTTGCAGCAAGCTTGAGCGCATCGTTCAGAGAAACAGGCAGCGTCTCAAGGCCGGCAAGTTCTTCTTTTGATGCATTGAACAGGTTGATATCTTTCGACGGTGCCAGTTCACGCTTTTGGGAAATTCCTTCAAGTCCTGCCTCGACGATAAGCGACAGCGCAAGATACTGATTGCAAGAAGGGTCAGGAGAGCGCAGTTCAAGACGCTTCCGTTCACCTTTCTCTGCAGGTATGCGGATCAGCTGGCTTCTGTTCTGGCTGCTCCAGCTGATGTACTTTGGCGCTTCATACGCACCAAACCGCTCATAGGAATTATTCAGCGGATTGAGAAATGCAGTGATATCACGGATGCGGTACAGAATGCCTGCAATGAACGACTTTGCATCTGCAGGCAGCTTGTCGTTGTCGAATATATTGTGTCCGTTCTTCTTTAAAGAGATATTGATATGCAGCCCGCTGCCGGCTTTATCTGCAAGCGGCTTTGGCATAAACGAAGCGTACAGTCCATTGCGGGCTGCAATTGTCTTTACAACAGTTTTGAACGTACCGAGATTGTCTGCGGCTTTCAGCAGTGTGTCGTATTTAAAATCAACTTCCTGCTGGCCGGGTCCCGTTTCATGATGGGACATTTCGGGAATGATATCCATCTGTATCAGCGTCAGACAGATATCGCGGCGCACGTTCTCGCCCTTGTCGCGCGGTGCAAGGTCACAGTATCCGGCAGTATCCTGCGGAATCTTAGTAGGTTCACCCTTTTCGTCAACCTGGAACAGATAGAACTCACATTCCGTTCCAATCTGCAGTTCGTACCCGAGTTTTTCAGCAGATGCTGCAGTCTTCTGAAGGATATACCGGGAATCGCCTTCAAACGGTGTTCCGTCTGCGTTCCGCACATTGCAGAAAAAGCGGACAACACGGCCATGCTGCGGCCGCCATGGAAGAACAGACAGAGTCGAAGGATCAGGCACAATGAACAGATCGCTCCTGCTGGCTTCAAGGAATCCTTTTACAGCACTTGCATCAAAGGATATTCCGTCTTTAAAAGCCTTTTTGAGCTCACCGGGCTGGATCGAGATGCTTTTGATGGCACCGAATATGTCAGTAAAGAAAAGCTTTATAAACTTGACATCATTCTCTGCGATATACTGCAGTACTTCGCTTTCTGTGTATTCCATGTAATGCCTCTTGCTTATTCTACTGTAACGGATTTTGCCAGATTGCGGGGTTTATCCGGATCATTGCCGCGCTGTATTGCGCAGTAATATGCAAACAGCTGGGCCGGCACAATGGCAAGTATCGGAGACAGTGCTCCCGAAACCGGCGGCAGCAGAACAGTCTCATCGGCGATATCATTAAATGCTCCCGATGTATCCTGCGTAATTACCATTGTTGCAGCACCGCGGGTCTTTACTTCGACAATATTGGAACCGATTTTTTCATACAGTTCCGGCTGCGTAGCAATAGCCACGACAAGTGTTGATGTGTCTACCAGCGCAATCGGCCCGTGCTTCAGTTCTCCGGCATTGAACGCCTCACTGTGCATGTAGCTGACTTCCTTGAGCTTAAGAGCGCTTTCAAGGCAGGACGCACTGTCAAACTGACGTCCGATATAGAAAATCTTGCTTTTGTTGAACTGTTCAGCTGCAAATTTCTGGATTGCAGTCTGATTGTCCAGTATCAGCTGGACCTTGTCCGGCAGTCCTTCAAGTTCTTCAAGGCCGGCACGGAAATCAGCATCGCTCAGCGTTCCGCGGACCTGTCCGGTCTTTAATGCAAGCAGATACAGGCAGGCAAGCTGTGTAGTATATGCTTTTGTAGAAGCAACTGCGATCTCCGGGCCCGCCCAAGTGTAGATGACTGAATCAGCTTCACGCGAAACGGTAGAACCGACACAGTTGGTAATCGCAATGACATGTGCACCGCGGTCTTTTGCAAGACGCATAGCGGCAAGCGTATCAGCCGTCTCGCCGGACTGGCTGATTGTAATGAAGATATCGTTCTTGAGCAGGATCGGATTACGGTAGCGGTATTCTGAAGCGGTATCAGCTTCTACCGGTATACGCGCAAATTTTTCAAATGCATATTTCGCAACCACACCTGCATGATATGCTGTGCCGCAGGCACAGATGACAATGCGTCCGGCTTTTTTCCATTCATCGCCAAACGCAACCTGGTCAAACTTGACATCAACAGCTTTTCCGGCAGCATCTTTTACAATACGCGGACGCAGTGTATCGGTAAGTGCTTTAGGCTGTTCATGGATTTCCTTGAGCATAAAGTGTGCATAACCGCCTTTTTCAGCAGAAGAAACATCCCAGTCAACATGATACGGGCTGCGCACAACTTTTTCACCGTTCTCGGTAAACAGGTCAACATGATCCGTATACAGTACAGCGACTTCCTTCTGATTCAGGAAATATACTTCACGTGTATATTCAAGAAGTGCCGGAACATCCGATGCAATAAAGTTCTCACCCTTACCAAGTCCTACAACAAGAGGGCAGTCCTTGCGTGCGGCAATGATGCGGTCCGGATAGTCCTGACAGATAACACCAAGAGCATAAGAGCCTTCAAGCCGGTCAAGTGCCTGCAGAACAGCCTGGAAGATATCGCTGTCTTCCTCATAATAATAGTTGATCAGATGAGCAATGACTTCAGTATCTGTCTGGCTGCGGAACACAACGCCCTGAGCCTGCAGCCATTCCTTGAGCTTTGCATAATTTTCAATGATGCCGTTATGTACGACAGCTATTGAGCCGGAAACATTTGTCTGCGGATGGGCATTGATATCGCTCGGTTCACCGTGCGTTGCCCATCTGGTATGTCCGATTCCCAGGGAACCCTTTATAGTCTCATTTGCAATACGCTGTTCAAGCACCTTGAGGGCGCCCTTGGCCTTGCGGACAATAATATCTTCGCCGTTAAAGACTGCTATACCGGCAGAATCATATCCGCGGTATTCAAGTTTCTTGAGTGAGTTTATCAGCACAGGGGTAGCTTCTTTGCACCCTACATATCCTACGATTCCACACATTTTTTTCTCCTGAAAATATTTATATATCTCTACAGAATAGCATCCAGAGCATCCACGACATCTTTATCGTAGAACTCAGGTTTGTCCTTCAGCATCTTTATAGCAGTTTCCTTATCAGTGATCTGCTTGTAATTGCGGCGGCTCGAAAGCGATACATATGTTTCCGCTACACGGATAAGCCGTGCAATCTGCGGAATGTCCTCACCGGCAAGCCCTTCCGGATAGCCGCTGCCGTCCATATTCGCATGGTGTTTTTCAGCTGCATCCCTGAATGTTTCCCAGTACCGTTTGGGTACAAATGAAAGATAATCGCTGTACAGCTTTATGTGTTCACGCAGCTGCAGCTTCTGGTCTTCAGTAAGATTATCCGCAGTAAGCAGGTCTTCGTCTATTCCCAGGAACCCGGCATCATATACCATGCCTGCACAGAAATAGATCATCGCTGTCTGCTGCTGCACCCCCAGCTGGTTTGCCAGCTTGTAGACAAGCTCGCTGACATTCTTTGAGTTATTCTTGCGGCCGGTAACCTGGTCAATTTTCGTTCCCAGATCTTCACATTTTATAGCAAGATCCTGCACTTCTTTTTTCTCTTCTTCAGTCTGTTCAGGTTCAGGCAGCGCGTCCATTCCCCAGCGGGAACTTCCTGCAGATTTCATCCCGCTGCCCCACAGATCGGTCACACCGCCAAGTCTGAGCAGATTGCTGTTTGTACTGCTCTGCATTGCGGCGACCATCTTCAGCGTTGCCTCAAACTGTTCATGCTGCCGCTTGCTGTTTTTAACAGCCAGATGTATCACCAGCATCACCACCAGGAATACAAGGAGCAGGATACCGCAGATGAGGAATATGGCCATAGTTATTACACGGAAATTGTTTCTGTTCTGATTTGCGGTTTGCGTAAGTCCTGTGTTGAGAGTACCAAGACTCTGGTTGATGTTATCAATCAGTTTTTCCTGGCTTTCTTTCTGTGCATCCACAGCTTCTTTCTGTGCATCAATCTGTTCACGGTGCATGCGCACAGTTTCCTCGTGCAGCGTTTTTTCTTTTTCTTCCACCTTTGCAGCCGATTCCGCTGACTGCTGGTCAGCTATCTGGCGCACAAGGCTGTTTATATCTGCATTGGCAATTGCCGGATACGCCGCAAGGTTATCTTTGATATCGGCATATGATACATAGTCCCGTTTTTCTTTTACGGCTTTGAGACGGTCAGTATAAATCGTCTGTGCCATAAGGATGACATTATCAGGTATGGCACTGTTCCGGTTCAGCTGCAGTGCCTTATTGACAATAGCATATGCATCATCGATTTTACCGGCGGAATATGCATCATTCGCTTTATCCAGAAATCTGGCAGTAAGAGTACTGGTATCAGCATGTACTGCGGCCACAGCCATACATATAGTGACTAAAAAAGAAAAAAACTTTTTAT
>Ga0183095_11103_pt1 | contig 32752 bp, 31 predicted proteins | sample BioMet4_FD_130346 | JGI IMG/M metagenome (GOLD analysis project Ga0183095, IMG submission 130346) | Microbial communities from bioreactor (seeded with sewage sludge) at LBNL, California, USA - Biofuel metagenome 4 (v2) (version 3) | ecosystem: Engineered > Bioreactor > Anaerobic > Unclassified ...
TGCTACTTTTCTACGGTACTTGGGTGCGAATACTATATGATATTTGCAATTCCATTTCGTATGGGCTAAACTGTTATTGTCATTAGAATTCATCTCTAATGTCCTCCTTTTGATATATCCTGTTGCATGTAATGGTCAAGCAATTTTGTAACACCACTGTCTAAATTAAATCAAAGCATACCTTGCTTCATATGGTGTACGATAATCATTGTAGGAATGCGGGCGAATCTGATTGTACCAAACATAAGCAAACTCTGAAATTGCATGTGCCAATTCTTCATCGGTCCGAAAATTGAAGCGATTGATCAATTCCGCCTTAAAAGTATTGTAATAACGTTCCATCGGGGCATTGTCATAAGGACACCCTGCAGCGCTCATACTCTGCGTGATGTTGTGTGCCCGACAGTAAAGAATAAATTGAGCGGAAGTAAACTGGCTTCCCTGATCGGAATGTAATATCAGATTTTCTGGTCTTTTCTTTTGGGAATGAAGGGCCTTTTCGAGAGTCAGGATCGCTAAATCGCTTGTAATCCATTTGCCGGTTTCACTTGCAATCACGCTGCGGTCATATAAATCAATGATGGTACAGTTGTAACGCATGGAACCGTTCGTAAGAAAAACATATGTGAAATCCGTACACCAAACCTGATTCATTTTGTCTGCCAAAAAGTTTTGATTCAAGAGGTTTGGAAAGATTTTATGAGCATGTCCCTTTTTATACCCAGGGCGCTTACGGCGGCAGATACACTGCAGCTGAAGTTCTTTGTTCATATATTTATGAACCGTAGTTTTGCTTAAAAAGACCTGGTTTCTTTCAAGAAAGACACGCATGCTCCTGTAGCCAAGAATTCCCCCGAATTCATGATAAATGCCCTTGATTTTACGGCAAATTTCATTTTTCTTGGCGTAGTAAGCAGCTTTGGTTTGTTTTCTGTAATTGTAATATGCATTTGGATAAATCCCCATGCGCTTTAAGAGCCAACGAGTTCCGAAATGTCTTTGATGTTTCTCAATGAATCGATATGCCACTAATCGATTTCCTTCGCAAAGAATGCCGCTGCTTTTTTTAGAAAGTCGTTTTCCTTTTCAGCTTCTGCAAGTTTCAGCCGAAGCTGCCTGACTTCCTGCATTAATTCGTTTTCTGATTTTGCGGCATCATTTGTTTGGCATTCTTCACGGTAAGAGCGAATCCAGTTTGAAACAGTAGCGTGGCAGATTCCGTATTCAGCGGCAAGGCTGGCAATCGTGCGACCGTCCTGTATATGTAGCTTTACAACTTTTTTCTTGGTTTCCTCTGTTATTGTTTGCATGGCGTACTCCTTTTCTAATAGATATTATATTCCATTAGACAGGAGTGTTACAAATTTAATATACCACAACAGACCAACTGTATCCACATAATAACCCCTACACCAGAAATGTCGACTTCCATACTTATACTTCAAATTGGCATGTCGATCGAAAATCATTAGACTGCTTTTCCCTTTGAGAAATCCTACAAATTGTGCCACGCTGATATTGGGTGGTATACACACCAACATGTGGATATGATCAGGACACTCTTGTGCTTCAATTATCTCCACATTTTTCTGTTTGCAGAGCTTTCTTAGAATTTCTCCTATATCCGCCTTGATTTTCCCATATATCTCTTTGCGTCGATATTTCGGTGCAAACACTATATGGTATTGGCATCTCCACTTCGAATGTGATAACCTCCTTTTGCTTTCTAGTGCGGTTGGCGAACCTGCTACTATTTTAGCAAAAGGAGGTTTTCTTGTATCTTAAGATTTTTAATCCGCACCGGCAGAGCCGGTGATTATTTTACGCTAAAGCTCCAAAACAAACCCGCTCCGTTGTTTAATCGGAGCGGGTTTCTATTTTTAATGCTTATGTTCTGCTGAATATGATATTCGGGGTTCGAGCCCGAAGCACGCCTCTGATCAATTTTTCAAACTGGTCGGATTTCCAGGCATATCTTCCTACAAAAAGTCCGTCAACGTCCGGTTGAATGATCAGATCAAGCGCGTTGTCTATATTTACGCTGCCTCCGTATAGAACCGGTATTTGGCTGCCCTCCTCATCGAAAATCTCTGTTAGGGTATCTTTGATGAGCTTGTGTTTTTCCGACACGTATTCAACGGAAGCAGGTATCCCGTTTACGCCGATTGCCCAAACCGGTTCGTACGCGACAATAATCTGATTGATATAGCTCTTCGGTACATTTGCAAAACCGATTTTCAGCTGGGTGCGCAGAACCTCATTGCTTACATTATAGTTTTTTTCTTCCAAGGTTTCGCCCACGCACAGCAACACGGTAAATTGATGGGTTAAGGCACTAATCACTTTCTTATTTTCCTCGGCATCACTTTCGCCGAACACATGCCGGCGTTCCGAATGTCCGATTTCAATAATATCCGTATGAAGTTCCTGAAGCATCAGCGGAGATATCTCACCTGTGAACTGCCCCTGTTCCTCCCAACACATATTCTGCGCACCAAGCTTGATGAAATCCTTGTTTACCGCTTTTGAAGCTTCGCTCAAAGAAGTGAACGAAGGAATCACAAACAGTTCAAATGCATCGCGGCTGATATCCTTTGTCCTAATCTCCAGTTCTTTCAGATAAGTCACCGTTTCTCGGATATTCTTATACATTTTCAAATTTGTGCCAATCAGGATTTTTTGAGACGGCATGATTTCTAATTCTCTCCTTCAACTTCACACATGGCCTTCACTTTATCTTTGGAAGCCTCCACGACCCCGCCCAGGCTCAGCCATTCTTTCACGTTCATTTTGCCAAGCTCTATGCCGATAACCCTTGCGCCCATGCATAGAATATTGCAGTCATTGCTGAGTCTTGACCGTTCAACCGAATAACCGTCATGCCCCACCGCCGCGCGGATTCCCTTGAATTTATTTGCCGTGATTGACATGCCAATTCCGGTTCCGCAAATCAAAATGCCCCTTGTGTTATTAAGATCAGCCTGCACTTTTTTCGCGACTCTTTTTGCAATATACGGGTAGGCCGTTTTATCCTCTTCGGTGCCGACGCCGACATCCTCTACCTCATAACCCAGTTCCGTAACGAATTTTTTAATCTGGTTCTTAAAGGCAACAGCGGCATTGTCGCATCCAATTATAATTTTTTTGTCCATCTTATGTAACTCCATTCAAAAGAATTAAATGCTCTCAAGATATTCCTTCATCGCTCTGAAAATGATCCAGACTGAAGTGGCTCCGGCATCCTGAAAGCCAATGCTTCTTTCCATCAATGATTTTGCCCTGCCAAATTTCGCAATGTAATTCTTTGTGTTTTCCACGCCCTGCTTTGCGGCTTTCTCGGCAAGAGTAAACAATTCAACCAAATCATCCGTTTTTGCATTTCCCATTGCTTCAATGGCCGGTACAAAAGCGTCCAGCATTGTTTTATCCCCTACCTGCGCCTTATCTCTTTTGCTCAAGGCAGCCTGTGAACCTTTCATCAGCTCCGTAAATGTCGCGCAGTCCAAGACCATTCTGCTGTCCATTGTCCTGGCTCCGCCCTCGATCATCGTTCCGAAAATAACGCCGGAGGCTCCACCCATGGACATCAACATTGTGTGACCCACCGCTTTAAAGACCTGATTGACGTCTTCAAATACTTCCGTTTCAAGCAGCTTGGCCCTAGCTTTCGTCAGACCGCCCGCCATTCCAATCCCATGGTCTCCGTCGCCGATCTGGCTGTCAATTTCAGTTAAATATGATTTACTTTCAATAATGCTGTCCGCTACACAGATCATCATCTGTTTTGTTTGCGCAATGTCAATTGATTTCATGATTCAAGTTCCTCCTTGGCATAGTACGGTGAAAAACATGGCTTACAGTAATATTTTTTAAGTTCCTCATCCAATTTAAAAATCGTGATTGAAAAACCGCCCATTTCCTGACAAGTACAATAGCTCTTGATTTCACCATCGAACACTTTTACATTGTCCTTTTTTAGCAGTTGCTGCAATTTTCTGTAAACAATACTGAGTTCCATCAGTGTTGTGGAACCAAGGCCGTTTACAAGCACACAAACCTCATCGGCTGATGTTAGCTGAATTTCTTTCTGAATCGTGCCGTACATTGTCTCGACCAATGTATCCGCCGATTTCATGGTTGTCCGCTCGATACCACGTTCCCCATGGATACCCATTCCGTATTCTATTTCGTTCTCGCCCAGCTCGAATGTCGCTTTGTCCAGTCCGGGTATTGTTCCCGGAGATGTTGCCAAGCCAATTGTATTGGTATTGTCCCTTGCTTTTTCAGTGATCCTGAGAACCTCGTCAAGCTCCAAGCCCGCATCACACGCCGCACCCGCAACTTTAACAACATAAATATCCCCCGCGATTCCGCGCCTGTCCTCTATTCTGTCTTTCGGTGCGGACGCACAGTCATCCCACACCCTGACGTGTGCCGTCTTAATACCGCTTTCTTCACACAGCTCTTCCGCCATATCAAAATTAAAATTATCACCCGCATAATTTCCATAAACAAACAAAACGCCTTTTCCTTCATTTACCGATTTTGCTGTTTCGTAAACGAGCTCGGGATTCGGAGAAGCAAAGATGTTGCCGGCGGCTACCGCGTCTGCCAAGCCTTTGCCCGCAAATCCGCTGAAAAGCGGTTCATGCCCACTGCCGCCGCCGATTACCAGAGAAACTTTATTTTTTCTTCTTCCGTTAAACACAAATGCGTTCATATCCGGAAGCTTGCTGTAATACCTTGAATATGCACCGAGATAGCCTTCCATCATTTCTTCAACTACATTGTCAGCGTCATTTATTATTTTCTTCAATTTGATTACCTCCACTTTATATTGATATTTCAAAGTTGTTTTCTTAGAAAAATATCTTCCCCCGGTTTTAAGCGAGGAAAGATATTTCACAACAATAAATGGGCGTCCAAACCTGATATCTATGTTTGGACGGTATGTAAAAATCGTTTTTCAGAACCATCCATATTCCGTATATAAATATTCCTAAAAATCTAAAATGCTTGCTGATATACACAGATTACATCCTCTTTGGAAGGTTGAACCGGATTATCCAACATGCCGGTATCTTTCAGCGCCAAGTCTGCAAGCTGAGAAAAATCGCTTGGATTTACCTTTTTTAGAAGCCGCAACTTTTCGGGAATACCAAAAGATGAAGACATATTTCGAATCAGCTCAACACTCTGGCGAACAAGCTGCGGCGAGGAACCAAATTGTGCGTTACGAATTCCCAGCGCGTCGGCAAGAACGTGGAATCGTGGCAGTATCGCTTGATTCTTCCCATTATATTGCATGACGTGCGGAAGCAAAACGGCATTGCATACGCCATGCGGCAAATTATAGAAACCGCCGAGTGCGTGTGCCATCGCGTGCACCATTCCCAGCCCGCCATTGGAAAACGCCATGCCGGCGGTATATTCCGCATAGGCCATTTGATTACGCGCTTCCACATCGCCGCCGTCTTTTACAGCTCGGGGCAGGAATTCTCGAATCGTGCGAATTGCCCAAACTGCATCCTTATCCGTCAAAGGGGTTGCCCTTCGCGAAAGGAGAGCTTCGACTCCATGGGTCATGGCATCCATTCCTGTAGACGCAGTAAGCCCCTTGGGCATCGAAAGCATTAAATTCGTATCGTTGACGGCGATGCTCACCATGCAGTTTGTATCTACCATCACCATTTTTGAATGAGTCTGATTGTTTGTTACAATATAAAACGCGGTAACCTCGGAGCCTGTTCCTGCCGTTGTATTGACTGCGACGATGGGAATGGACGGCTTTAAGGATTTATTGATTCCTTCGTATTGTTCCGCGGAGCCTCCGTTTGCACAAAGAATGCCGACCGCCTTCGAGGTGTCAATCGCAGACCCTCCGCCCAAAGCCAGCAGGCAGTCCGCATGCATCTGAAGCGCAAATTTGAGGCAGTCATTCACAACGGATAAAGTCGGATTCGGCTGTACCCCGTTGTATATGCCGTAAGCAACCGCTGTCTGATCTAAACAGTGCGTTACCTTTTCGGCCGCTCCGGAATCAAAAAGAAACTTATCCGTGACGATCAGTACACGCCTTAAGCCCCGTTTGTCAAGCTCGGGGGGAAGCAGCGCAAGCGCATTGCTCCCAAAAAAGCTTGTTGCTACCGCATTCATTCTAAATGGTTCATCCACAGCTCCATCCCCTTAACACAAAATCTTTCATCGTTCTATTTGCGGTTCGGAATCCACAATGCCAACAACAAAGGCATCCATGGGTGCCGCATTCTCCAACGCATACTGAGTGGTATTATCCGTAGTAATCAAAACAAGCTCTCCAATTCCGGAGCCCAAATTATCCGCAGCTACGAACAAATCCTTTTTCTCGCCATAAAAAGGCTCAATCAATAACAGTTTATAGCCGACCAGATTTTTGCATTTCCGGGTGGAGACCACGGTTCCCTTTACTGTGCCTAAAATCATATTAATTCTCCTTCATGGAAGAAGCTTTTTTATTAATGCCCGTTGCAGCGGTTGAATTTGAAACGCGTTTGCGTCATCCGTATCAAGGTGGCAATCCAGGCAGTAATCCTCACGAACACGAATGGTTACGCCACCCAGTACCCCGCCTTTTACTCCTTCAACCACAACATCTACCTTCTCACCATCTTGTACGTGGAATCTCTTAGCGTCACTCATGGTCATATGAATATGCCGGTCTGCAATAATCACGCCCTGATTCAGAACGATCTCGGCCATGGGGGTGCGCAGACGGATACCCGGCGTCCCGTTCAGGTTTCCGGAGCTTCTTACCGGAGCCTCAATGCCCAATTTTCGTGCGTCGGAAAGGGAGACTTCCACCTGTGGATAGGAGCGGACGGGGCCTAAAATTCTAACCTTTTGGATGCTACCCTTCGGCCCGATAAGCTCCACTGTTTCCTTCGCTGCAAACTGGTTGGGCTGTGAAAGGTCTTTCAGTGGATGCAGTTGATAATTCTCCCCAAACAGTTGCGCGATCATCTCTTTTGGCAGATGGATATGACGTGCGGAAATACTGATGGGAATCGACTTTTCACGATATTCGATGTCCTGTAACGCGGCCACAACCAACGCCGTAATATGTTCAATTACCGTTTGATTACAATTCATGCGAATCCTTCTTGCTATTTAATAAATGGAAGTATTTTGGATATGTCACTATGAGGTCTTGGAATGACATGTACAGCGACGAGCTCGCCCAAACGGGAAGCCGCTTCCTGACCGGATTCCGTTGCTGCTTTTACCGCGCCGACATCTCCCTGTACAAAGACGGTCACAAGCCCGGAACCAATTTTTTCAGTGCCAACAAGGGTGACATTTGCCGCCTTCAGCATCGCATCCGTCGCCTCGATAGAAGCAACCAGCCCCCTCGTTTCAATCATGCCCAAAGCCTGATTGATCTTGTTCTTTTTTTCCGGGGAGCTTGCGGACTCTTTCCCCGTTTCCGCAGCGGCGGAGATGTTTGTCTTTTCTACAGCCATTTGAAGTTACTCCTATCATTATTTTATTATGTAATCATTTTTAAAAGTTTTAAAATCTCGGGATGCGGATTGCTGATCGTTACGGCTACCTTGATGTTTTTTTCCCCAACGATTTCGCCCGCATTCCTTGCAGATTCCATTGCGGATTCCACTGCAGAAGTTGACCCTTTGATGACAACCTGCACAAGCTTCCCCCCAAGTTTTTTCTGGCAGTCGGCTAATTCCACATCGGATGATTTGAGCATCGCGTCCAAAATAACTACTGCATTCGCAAAAAAACTAATTTCAACTACACCTATTGCATCCAATTCTATCACAACCAAACTGCATCATTTATTACGCTCTTAGGAAATTATAGAATCGATGGAAGAATTTTTGCAACGTCTGTATGAGGTCTTGGAATCACATGTACTGCCACGAGCTCGCCCAGTCTTGAAGCTGCCTCCTGACCGGATTCCGTTGCTGCTTTCACTGCGCCGACTTCTCCTTTTACAATTACCGTAACAAGACCAGACCCGATTTTCTCTGTGCCGACCAGTTCTACATCCGCCGCTTTCAGCATGGCGTCCGCCGCCTCGATAGCTGCTGTTAATCCTCTGGTTTCAATCATTCCAATTGCAGACATAATTTGTTACCTCCAAATTTATTTTTTAAATTTCACTTTTGATATTGCACATAATTTGTCTACCCCGCTGTAGGGATTGTCGATAATCGCTGTAATAATTTCACTGGGCTTGTTGAATTTCAACGCGGCTTCTCCGGCTGTTTTGACTGCAATTTCCACATCTGAAACACTGCCTTGAAATTTAACCTGCATCGTCATGGGAATGTTGGCGCTGCTATCCTTGGGATTAATGGAGTCCATTCCCAGAATGATAATATCAGCCGCTTTGCAGGCTTTGTCCATTGCATACAGGGCAGCGCCATAACCGGCACATTCCAGAAAGCCAATTGCCTGTTTTCCCAAAGCGCTCACCCCTCTTTAGATAATACGGAAGCCTCCATCACTTAGGACGCAGCGCCTTTTGCGTGTAAAGCTTGTGGCACAGGTAATGCCCTCACCCGTGGGCCCGGCAATTGTCATTGTAGAATGCCCTTCACCCTGATATCCCAACCCCGCCAAAGTAGCTGAATTCTTAACAAAAATTGTTGTTTCAATCTTTTTTGCAAACTTTGTCATGTGATTGACATCTTTTGAAAACATTGACGCGGTATGCCTGTTGCCGCCTTCCGCAGCCACTGCGCGCTCAATTGCCTCATCAAGGGTTTTACAGCGCACAATCGGAAGAACGGGCATCAACTGTTCCACCGAAACAAAGGGGTTCATATTGTCTGCATCTATAATCAGCAGCCTGACATTGCCGGCGTTTGTCACTCCGATTTCACGAAGCATTTTGCCCGCATCCTGACCGACCCATTTTTTATTTGCATGATAGATTCCGTCAAAGGTGAGCACTAAGTCGCGAATTTTTTCCATTTGTGCGGCATCCAACAAATATGCTCCCTGAGCCTTCATTCCTTGAATCAACTCGTCGGCAACCTGTTCCATTACGAATATTTCCTTTTCCGCAAAGCACAAAATGTTATTGTCAAAGGAGGCGCCCATATAAATTTGTTCTGCCGCCCTGTGAATATCGGCAGTCTCATCCACAATCACAGGGGGATTTCCCGCGCCTGCGCCAATCACCTTTTTACCGGAACGCAGCAGCGCATTCACCATACCCATTCCACCGGTGCCAACCATCAGCCGCACCTTTGGATTTCCCGAGATCTGGCCGACGGTGTCCATCGTTGGATTTTTAACCATGGTGACAAGATTTTCCGGCCCGCCGTTTTCCACTATCGTTTTGTTCAGCAGCTGCACACAGTAGGCACAGCAGTTTTTCGAGGCCGGATGGACATTGAAAACAACGCTATTCCCACCCGACAGCATACTGATTGTATTGTTTATGATGGTTTCAGTTGGGTTTGTTACGGGTGTGATCGCACCAATCACACCAAAAGGTGCGGGTTCTTCCAGCATCAGGCCATTATCCCCGGTGATCGCCTCTGTCTTCAAGCACTCCGGCCCCGGAGTTTTTTCAATAATTAAACGGTGCTTTATCAGCTTGTCCTCATAGCGGCCATAGCTGGTTTCTTCCCAAACCATTCTCGCCAAGGTCGTCACTTGTTCCGAACAAACCTCACGGATTGCGTTGATAATTCGATTTCTGTCACTAAGCTGAAATTTTTCGACATATATTCTTTGTGCCTCATGTGCTGCGGCAACCGCGTCGTCAACCAATTCAAATACGCCCAAATCGCCCTTCCCGCCTGAACTTTTCAAAAGATCCGGAGAAGTGCCGCGGTCCATGTTTTGAATCACCTGCTGCACAATCAATTCGATTTCTTTGACACCAATTTCCATAGTTTATCAACCCCCTTTGTGAGTTAGTTGTTCTGCAACTCTGCTCACGACTTCTGCGATGATTTCGTCTTTTGAGCGATCCGTATGTATAGACAGGAGTGCGGCATTTCCAGACCCGTCTCGAACCATTTGATTCGTTTCATTAATTGCTACAAGTTTGCCATGATATTGATTTTCCTGCAAAACAGCAGTCCCTGGCCTGCTGTCAACAACATCACGGGTATTGCTCTCCTGCTGAGCGCCTGCGGGAACCCCGCCACTTTTTATACCGAGATTTTCACGAATTTTAAGCAGTTCACTCACTTGACGCTCAGAAAGCTCATTGGCTTTTTTGAGGATACTTCCTGTATTCATCAGAATGGTGGCATAGTACTCAACGGATTCCAAACGATAAAAAGCCTCGTAAATGTCCTTGCCCCAGGTAAGCGCACCATGGTTCGCCAGCAGTACGCCATTATAATCTTTGCAATAGGGTGCAATAGAATCCGGAACCTCCTGGGTACCCGGCGTTGCGTAATGTGCGACGGGTACCGTACCCAACTGCACCACAGCTTCAGGCAAAACCGCCTTGTCAAGGCTGATTCCGGCAATGGCAAAACAGGTGGCGATTGGCGGATGTGCGTGTGTTACTGCCATCACCTCCGGATTTTCCTGATAAACACGTAAATGCATTTTAATTTCAGAAGACGGCTTTCGGTTTCCTAACAGCACCTTCCCGTTTAAATCCATCTTCACTAACATTTCAGGTGTCATAAAGCCCTTGGAAACCCCGGTCGGCGTCGTCCATATGGTATTAACCCCTACACGGCAACTGATGTTTCCATCATTTGCAGCAACAAAGCCTCTTAAATACATTCGTTTTCCTAAATCGATAATTGCCTTTTTGGCTTCAAAATCGGACAAATATTTTGTCCCTTGCATTGTAATCACAGATTCACTTCCTAACATCTAAGAATTCAGAAGTTTTTATACTTATATTGTGTTGTTTTTATGTGAATTCTTTTTGAATTATTTGAAATAGTAGTAAACTTATGCTATACTATTTGTAAAGAGCCCAAACTTTTCACTAATTTCTTTGATTGCCTCTAAAAATTTTGCCGGTGAACGGCAGAGCGAAAAGGGAGAGAATAAAATATGCTGGCTGTTACCAGAAAAAACGAAATAAAGGAAATTGTTCTGGAGAAAAAGAGTGTTACGGTAACGGAACTTTCCAAACAGTTTTCTGTTACGGAGGAAACCATCCGCCGCGATCTAAAAGCGCTGGAGGATGAAGGTTTCCTGCTGCGAACCTATGGCGGCGCCTTCATTCAGGATGGTGTACAAAATGAAGTAGAAATGACCATCCGCGAGACTGCCTATGTAGAAAGCAAAAAAATCATCGCGCGCAAATGCCTTGAATTGGTTCACAATGGGGACTCGATTTTCTTGGATTCCTCAACAACCGCCATGTTTGTTTGTAATCAAATCAAGGACATGCGCCTTACTGTACTTACAAATTCGCTGAAAATCACAAATCTGCTTTCCGATTGCGCCAACATTAACCTGATTACCATCGGTGGTATTTTCACCCCGCAGTATATGGCCTTTTTGGGCAAAAGCACTTTGCAGGCGATGGGCGGATTTTTTGTGGACAAAGCATTCCTTTCGTGCCGCTCCCTCAGCATGGAGCATGGAATCACGGATTCCAACGAGCAAATCGCTGAGCTTCGGCAAAAGGTATTGGAACGCGCAAACCAAACCTTCCTAATCGCCGATTATTCTAAGTTCAACAAAACCTCGTTCATCAAAATCTGTGATTTTGATGAAATACAATGTATCATCACAGACAAAAAGCAGAAACAGGAATGGCATGAATTTCTTGACAGTAAATCTGTCAGACTTTATGAATGTGAATAATGAATGGAAAAGAGAGCACGGGAAACCGGGCTTTCTTTTTTTATTGGTTAATGTTCATGCCCGTATTGGTATAAAAAACGTTTTCTTTCTGACTGAACCATATTGTCCGGTATCAGTTCCGGTGTCTGTCCTGCACAAAGAGCCAAGTAACATTTAGCCGCTTTTTCAACAACCTGGCAGCAGATGAGTGCCTCTTTAAGGTCCCTGCCCACGCTGACCGGCCCATGATTCCGCAATAGTACCGCGTTCTTGTCCTGCAGCGTTTTCGCCGCTGCAAGTCCGAGCGGAACATGACTTCCCGCATTGATATAAGTCTCTGTAATTGGGATTTCTCCGCCGATCATCTGGCTCATTTCCTCCAAAATAGGAGGGATGCCTCTACCGGAGGCGCACATTGCAGATGCATAGACTGAATGGCAGTGAACAACCGATCCAACATCTTTTCGCTGCGCATAAATCAGGCGGTGAACATCCATTTCAGAAGTTGCGCTGTGCGTACCCTCCAGCCTATTCCCATCCATGCCAACAATGACGAGATCTTCCGGCTTCATAATATTGTAGTCCATTTTACTTGGAGTCATCATAATTCGCGTTTCATCCAACCGGACGCTCACATTCCCCCAAGTACCAATGACCAGCTCTTTTTCCTGAAGCCAAAGGCATGCTTCAATAATTTGCTTTCTGATTTCAAGATATTCCATCGTGTTCTCCTTTACTCGTCACCCTCAAACATGATCTTGTGACGCATGTCCCACGTTTCCATTAATAGTTGGTAGGTTTTTTGATATAGCTCAAAGTATTTCAGATACTTCTTATGGTTTTCGGCATTGGGTTCATAAGTTTTGTTAACGGTCACCGTTTTGCTGACCGCTTCGTAATAATCTTTGAAAATTCCCTGTGCGACCGCATTGCTGATGATTGTTCCCTTTGCACCCAATTCGTCACCGTGAACTGTAATTACCTTTTTGCCAAGGACATCGGCAAAAATTTGGCACCAAACGGCACTGTGAGACCCACCGCCGCAAATGGTTATCTGTTTGATTTCCAAAGGCATGTGGCAATAACAGTCAAGCATTGCAAATGCTACGCCTTCAAAGCAAGCCCGCAAAATATCAAAGCTGTTGTGTTTTACCGAGATTCCCGTCAGGCTTGCCCTTGCATTCGGGTTGATAAAGGGGGCACGCTCTCCTCCTGCAAGCAAATAAGGATGATACATTATCCCGTTTGCACCCGCAGGCACCTTCGCCACATATTCATCCACATACTGATACAGAGTCTTATGTTCTGCGGCAGCCCGCTCTTCAATCTTTTCTCTTTCAAAAATGGTAAGAAACCACTCCAGATTCGGGGTTCCTGCCAGAGAAGACATCAGACGAAGACATTTTCCCTCCATCGCATGGGTGACCGTCATTCCCGCAAAAATATTATCCGCACATGGCTCGTCAATAACCATTTCGTGCATTGCCGCAGTACCGATAATGGAACAGCAGTTTCCGCTTTCCACCACCCCAGCGCCGATGGCACAGGCTGAAACATCCATTGGGCCGGATGTAACAACAGTATGCGTACTCAGCCCAAGCTCCCGGGCAATGCCTGAAAGCACGTTTGCCTTGTTTTCCTCGCAGCTTTTCAGCGGCGGATATTTCGGAAGATACTTCTCAAGCCCGTACAGGCGGAACAGTTCTTTGTTATACTGCCTGCTTTTCATATCAATATAAATCAGGGACTGATCCGTGGAATCGCTGGTAATCTCCCCCGTCAGCTTGTAGAATAAATAATCCTTCAAATGCATGATATATGCCGCACGCTCAAGCGCTTCCGGCTCATGCCGATCCATCCATTTTAGAATGGCGGGCTGGTTGCCCGTAAACATTCTTGTGCCGGAAAGTTCAAATACCTTTTGAATTGTCCCGTCCTGCTCCCATTCGCGGAACTCTTCAACGGCACGTCCGTCACAGAAGCAGCAGCCATTACGGACAGGCTCCCCGTCTTTATCAATCATCCACAGGCCATCGCCCTGAGCAGTGATGCCAATACCGATAATATCGTCCTTGGGATATTGAGCCGTAATTTCAGCAATTGACTGTTTCGCTTTATCCCAGATTTCGTTGGCATCCTCCTCAAACCAGTTCTCAAACTGGTAAATCGCCGTCAGAGGATACCCGTGTTTCATAATCTGGTTTCCCTCAGTGTCAAAAAGCACTGCTTTAATTCCAGAAGTACCGGAATCCAAACCGATCATATATTTAGGCAAGGTAATTCCTCCTTTGCACTATTTCATCAGATTTTTCATGTATGCCAAACCAGCTTTTGCGTCCGCATCCATCTGCGCTTCATCCGCATGGTTCGTCATATCGCGCCACACCTTGCTGTCCAATGCAACGGTGCCGCCAACTTTTACCAGGGGTTCGAGTGTGATAACCTTGTCATAACCGACTTCTTTCAGGCCTTTTGCAATCTGATCCCAGTTTACCATGCAGTCCCTTGGGGGCCTGCGGTTATTGGTGCCAACATGAAAATGGCCCAACTTGTCGCCGGCAGTGCGGATGGCTTCATACATGGAATCTTCCTCAATGTTCATATGGAAAACGTCCAGCAAAATGTTGACGTTGGGGCTACCAACCATTTTCGTAAACTCCACTGCTTCCGCGGAAGTGTTGAGAAGAAACTGCTCAAAGCGGTTTGTAATTTCCAGGTTATAGCTGATGCCGTATTCTTCCGCAACCTTCGACAGCTTCTTTATACTCTTGACGCTGTTTCCCAAGCGCCGATGCTTATTGATTTTTCCGTCAAAGTTGGACCATGCACAAAAATTAATGCCTGAAAAACAATTTCCCCCTAAATAATAAATAACATCGAGAATCTTTTTAACATACACTATTCCCGCATTACGAATGCCTTCCTCTTCAGAAGAAAGATCATATTCCTTGGGGAGGCCGATCAAATACGTCAGCTCAATATTGTATTCTTTGGCAGTCGCTTTGATTTCATCTAACTTTGATTTCGGCAGAGTAAGCAGCATGGGCGTGAAAATTTCAAGCACATCAAACCCGCATGCCGCCGCTCTTTTAATGGCTGGAATATAATCACCTTCCCAATCATTTGACCAGTATGCATAAACAATTCCGTATTTCATAACACAATTCCTCCTTTATATGTATGTTTTAAAATTTTGAAATTAATTTCCTTTTTTCTGACGGCGAATTGCGTCAATTGCCACTGCAATGATGACAACACCGCCGGTCACAATTTCCTCCCAGTAGGAAGAAATGTTTGTCAAACCGATGCTGAATGAAATAACGCCCATTAAGAGTCCGCCTGCAATGGTACCGGCAATGCTGCCCACGCCGCCGCTCATGGAAGTACCTCCCAGGATTGCGGCTGTGATGGAAGGCATGACCCAGTTTTCACCAACGTTTACCTGTGAAGCGCCTAAACGCAATACCATCAGTATTCCTGCAAAACCTGCAAAAAATCCACTCAACGCGTATACCATCATTTTTGTTTTGTTTGTGCGAATGCCAACAATTTTAGAAGCAATCTCGTTTCCGCCGATGGCAAAAATATGGCGCCCGAAAGGAAGGTATTTTAAAATAAATGTTAAAATCAGGAATAAAAGCACCATTAAAATTGTAGGGTAAGGCAGAAATTTAAACAGGGAGCCCTGCCCGATTTGTGTAATCTCACTGGGAACTCCGGTGATGGGATTTCCCTTCGTCACAACGTAAACAATACCTTTATACAATGATCCTGTCGCAAGCGTTACGATGAAAGGAGTCAGTTTAAGCCCACAAATAATAGCACCATTGATCAGTCCCAAAAATGTTCCCGCCACTAAAGCAATCAAAACACAAAGGAACGGATTCAAGCTGGTCTGCGTGGAAAGCATGGCGACCGTCATACTGCAAAAACCGGCAATACTCGCCACAGAAAGGTCTATTCCACCCAAAAGCAGTACCAACGTCTGGCCGAAAGCAACAATAATTGTAAAGGATACCTGGCGGGTGAAGGTCAGGATATTATAAGTCGTGTAGAAATTTCCCGTAAAAATTTGAACAATAATGGAAATTAAAAGGGAAACTAAAAACACCGCGGCGGCTGTTGAGGCAAAATATTTTTTTGCACCGCCAAGAAATTTACCGGAAAAGCCTTCTGCTGAATTTTTCATTAGATACGTTCCTCCTGTTTATTGATAAGCAAATTTCAATATATCTTCGCTTTCAAGCCTGTCCGTATTATCTACAGTGGCCGTCATAACGCCCTCATGCATAATCATAATCCGGTCAGCCAGAACAAGAAGCTCCTGAATTTCGGAAGAGACGACTACCACCGTCATACCTTTGTCCGCCAATTGCCGAATCAACTTGTAAATTTCACCCTTTGCACGGACATCTATGCCACGCGTCGGCTCGTCTAAAATCAACAGGTTTACATTTTTGGCCATCCAGCGCGCAAGAATAACCTTTTGCTGGTTTCCTCCGCTCAAGCTCTTAATTTGCACGTCGTTGCCGGGTGTTTTAATTCCAAGGTCTATAATGTTTTCGTCCGCAATCTTTTTTACTCTGCCAAATGGAATGACCGCATATTTGAGCAGCTTGTAATAAGAGGGAAGCAACATGTTTTCATATATTGATAAAACCGGGAAAATTCCACATTTTCTGCGTTCTTCCGGAACGTAACCAATACCGTTCCGAATTGCGGTATAGGGATTCTTAATGTCAATTTCCTTGTTTTCTATAAATGTCTGTCCCGTTTTCTTTTTTGTCAGGCCGTAGATTGCATTGATCAGTTCCGTCCGTCCTGCACCGACCAGCCCGGCCAACCCAAATATTTCCCCCTTGTGCACCTCAAAGGAAATATTTTTAAATTCCCCGTCACGGCTGAAATCTTTTACCTCGAAGAACACATCCGTGCCGACATTACGCTTTACACGGGTCGATTTTTCCACTTCCTGATTTGCCATGAAATAGATCATCTGGTCAATGGAAATCTCTTCTGTAGGTTGCGTACAGATTTTTTTCCCATCACGCATCACAGTTACTCGGTCGCTGATTTCTTTGACTTCCTCTAAGTGATGTGTAATAAGGATCATCGATTTTCCTTCGTCTTTCAGCTGCCGCATCACACGAAAAAGCTGTTCACTTTCGCTGACCATAAGGGCAGCAGTCGGTTCATCCAAAATCAAAATGTTGGACCCAGCCTCCAGCGAACGGACAATAGAAACGAGCTGTTGATAGGCTGCGCTAATATTTCCCAGCCTTTGATTAACATCTATGTCAACGCCTAATTTTTCTATAGCCTTTTTGGCCTTTTTGGCCGTTGTTTTCCAATTTATGATTTTACCCGAAATTTGTTCATTTCCTAAGTAAATATTTTCCGCCACAGACAGCTCAGGCTCCAGATTTAATTCCTGCGGCACCATACCAATTCCCTTTATAAGCATGTCATGGGGGGATTTTGGTTCAATCTTTTCTTGATTCAGAAAAATTTCACCCTCGTCCAATTGGTGTACTCCCATCAATATGTTCATTAATGTGCTTTTACCTGCACCATTTTCGCCGATTAATGCGTGAATTTCTCCCTTTTTCAGGTCGAAATCAACACCCGACAGCGCCTGTGTTCCCGGGAATTTCTTACTGATTCCTTTCATTTGTAGAGTACAATCATTCATATTTCCCACTCCTTTCCTGACTGAATCACACCGAATTTTTTGATAATCCCCCACTCCGGCAAAACCGAAGCGGAGGATAAACACAAATTATTTACCGGGATAAAGTAAATCGATCATGGCCTGCGCACTATCTTTGTAAACCAACGTGGTGGTCTTGTTGTCGAGTACCTGAATCAGATTGCTGCCATCGCCCGGTCTGACACCGTCAGCAAGCTTGATTGCAGTTTGAATCGTATCAAAGCCCATTGCGAAGCAATTCTGTACGCCGACGCAAAGGATACTCAAAGTTAACAGTGATACCTTTTGCCTTCAATTGCTTGACTGCATCATTCATACCGACTTTTACAGCATCCCACCAAGGATGTACCAATTTGTAAGTAAAGTAGAAGTTATATGTACTCTTTTTGGGCTTGTAATCGTTGAGGTTCATCGTGGTGACAATTCCAGTGCTTCCGGCATCAGATGCAGCCGGTGTAGATACTTCCTGTGCGGCAGATGATGCCGGTGCCGGGGTGGACGCAGGAGCCGCAGAACTCTCGGTCTTTGCACTGCATCCCGTTGTGACGCCTGCAATTAAAGCCAGTGCCAATGCCATGGACAAGATTTTACTTTTCATTTTTTTCCTCCTGTTAAATACTTTTATTTTCTACCCGTTGCATGTCCCTATGAAAAGCAACGGAAAATAGACTGAAAGCAACTACCGGTTTAATTCTGCTTTTGTTGTATTAAGAACAATTCATAATATACAGTTATTGCTCTTTAGTAATAATGTTGATTTTTCCTATTTTCTAATATCAAACTATATAATTATTATGCAATATATCTTTTATTGATTGTGTAAATCATACCACATCAAATATTAAATTGCAATATTTTTATTTGTTTTTTTTGTTTTATTTTGTTTTTACATGCGTTTTTAGTGTTATTTAATAATATATTGTAATATTTTAAAATATATTTATGTTTTTGTTAGTTAAATTTTTACCCCTTTCTTAAAAACAACAAAATACAATATTAGTAAAGATTTAAATAGACAATTTGTGCCTACATTGAGAATTTTATATAACCATTTTTTATTGAGCAGTCACGGCTTGAATATCAGCATTGATATTGCCGTAATTTAAAATCAGTACAATAAGTCTATGATTCAAAAAATCCGTTTCAAATTGATTCTAAATATAAAAATAACCGGCGACCCGAAGGGCAGCCGGTTATGCTCTATACAATTTAAAATTAGGTCCTGCCCAATTGCTTTCCTTTTGCAATGCGGATGATCTCTCCATCAAATTTATTTACAGTGTAACTATTTGTAGTAATAATAATTACCGAAATTCCTCTTTGTAAATATAGGTGAATCATATCAATCGTCTTCTCACGCATGTATATATCCACATCTGAAAAAGGACTGATGCAGACAATAATTTTTGGGAAATATAAAAGCCATTTGTAATATATGATTTGCTGCAGTACTGAAGATTTCTGATTTCTGGTTTGAAGCTTCAATGTCGTTTTTCCTAAATTATGTTCAAGCTGTTTTGCAATGCTTTCCGAATATTTGGAAAATAACCAAAAATTTTTAACTTTTTCATTGCAGGGGATGCTAAGGTTTTCAACAACGCTCATATTATGAAACAGCATGCTGTCATAAGCAGACTGCTCGATAAAGCAGATTCCCTGATGAATCGCCGAGTAAACATCTTTCACTTTATAGCTGCTATTTTGAAACAGTATGCTTCCGGAAACAGGCTTAATTTCCCCTTTAAAAAGATCAATCATTTGTGAACAGCTTAGATCATCAAAACAATGTATCTTTAGCAATGTACCCTGCTTTAGTGAAAAATTGATTTTATTGAGATAAGAAGTAGAAACATTTTCGAACTCCAAAATCGTTTCCCGCTTGAAATTCAAATTAATTATGTTCTTTTTTACGTTTATTTTTACTGTACTTTCATCAAAAAATAATCGTCTTGTAAATGTCTGAATATTCTGTTTGTTAGAGTCCAATACAGCCATCGTTTTATTTCCCTTAATGGCGGTAACTCGATTGATTTGGTGCAGGTACTCGTCTTCAAAACCAATGCGAACCAAAAAAGTAATCTTAAATTTTTGAAGATTCTGTAAAAGAGAAAATATTTCTTCTACTTCTTTTTTTTGCAAGTATTCCGACAAATCATCCAGAACAATTAATTTCTTGTCCTCAATAAACGCTTTCATCAGTTCAACAATGATTCGATCTTTCGTAGTAAATTCAGAAGGCTTTCGATTGGCAGGCAAACAAACTCCGAATTTTTTCTGCAAAGCTGTAAAATGCTCTTTATATTTAAATTTATTGACAAAAAACGATTGATCAGAAAAGAGAAATATATTATCCTCGATTGTTATCGTATCGATTAGCTTACTCTTTTTATCTATAAAAGTCACTTGCGTGGAAAACGCCTTACCCGCCTGGCTGTTGGCAATTCGCTTTTCATTCAAATAAATTCGACCTGATTCCAGTTCCAGTTCGCCTCTTAAAAAATCATTCAGGTATTTTTGAGTTTTGATATCATCACAGATAATACCCGCAATTTCATCCATATAGATCCGCAGATATAATCCATCAAAGATTACATTTCCATTTTTTATTATTTTTCCGTTCTCTACGGAAAATAATTCTTTTTTCATACTCCGCCTCACTGTAACAATTGTCAAATAATGATAAAACACGGTAGCTGAATTCATTTTTTTAATTTATAATTGGTATTTTAATTCTCACATCCGTACCTAACCCGCTGATGCTGTAAATGTGGAAACCATAATCTTCCCCAAAAAGCAATTTGATTCTTCTGGCCACATTAAAAAGCGCGATTCCCCCTTTTTGCCCGGGCTTTTCATTTGTACGATGTAAGGTAACATGCTCTAATTTATAATTGATTTCATCCAGCTTTTCTTCCGCAATGCCGATTCCGTCGTCCCGAATGCTGATCAGTAAATTACACTCTGATGTCTCAAAACTGATATTGATGCTGCCTCCTTCAGCTTTCGATTCCAAGCCATGAAAAATAGCATTTTCAATAATAGGCTGCAGTGTTAGTTTCGGCAGCTTTAATGAAAGCAGCTTTCCGACATCCTCTTCAGCTGGGAAATCCACATTCATCGTAAATTTCTCTCCAAAGCGGTACTGTTGAATTTTAAAATAGTTATCAATATTGTCCAATTCGTCCTGTACCGTTACAAGATTACCGGTTTCCGTTATTGTGTAGCGAAAAAAAGTTGCAAGCGCTTCCGTTGTGTTTGCAATGCTGTCCATCCCCGCGCACAAAGCGTCTCCGCGAATGGCTTCAAGGGTATTGTATAAAAAATGGGGATTAATCTGATTTTGCAGAGCCAACAACTCTGCTTGTTTTGTAGACAACTGAATCATATTCTTTTGATCCAGTAAAGAATCAAAGTGGTTTAAAACCATCTGCTGCTCTTCAAAAATTCTGTAAGGGTTGTCCAACAAATCCTGATAAATTTCATCCTGTGTAAATCTGCGGAACAGATTCCTGCTGTTTTGATAAGGAGCAATTAGATATTTTCTGATTAAAAATATCCCGGCATATACAAAAGCAGCGTCACCTAACAGCAGGATCATCATCGCTCCGCCTGAAACCACTTGATACAAATATCCGACAACCGCTATCATACTAATAATTACTGCAATTATTGTAAAAAGCAGCCAGATAATCTGAACAGCAAGTTTCCCAAATACCTTTTGATGTTCTTTTAATCGTTTCATATATTCCCTTTAACCGTATAATTTTCGATATTCGGTCGGATTAATCCCGGTTACTTTTTTAAATAATTTTGAAAAGTACTTTAAATCATTATACCCAACCTCCGCCGCAATGTCGGCAATGTCCATATCCGTAGAAACAATATACGACTTTGCATTCTTTATTCGAAGCTCTGTAAGATATTCTGAAAAATTTTTGCCTGTTTCCTTCTTGAAAAATACAGAAAAATACGTTGGATTAAAGCCGGTGAATTCACTGACACTCTCTAACGTTAAGTTCTTATTGTAATTATCATAAATATATTGCTTCGCAACTCGAATCGGCTTTTTCTCCGCTACTTTTTTTTGATCGGTAAATTTCCGATATTTTACGATGATTTCACTACTGACCCAATCGAATAATTCATCAAAAGTCAATATGGATTTGTATTTTCGCTTATACTCCTCTAAATCCAACTTTTGAAATAGAACGCCGTAATTTTTTGAACCGAACTGCAATACCTCAATCAGCTCTAAAAAACAATTGTAAATCAGCAGGGAATCGGTTTTATACGCTGTTAATTGCTGCCTTAAAATATCAATACAATGCAGGATGGCGGTAACATCCATCCTTTCCTGTGCGGCAATAATGTCATTTCTCATTTTAATGTCGATAAAATCAGATATGTTTTTGTCAAATGATTTTAGTTTAGAGTATTCAATCACATAATCATTGGAATAGCCGATACGATTCAGCAACGATATTTCCGCTTCTTGATAGCTGCGCACAATACTGTTTAAATCCGGATAGGAATTCCCCACTCCCATAATCAATACAATATTGGAAAAAATTTCATTGGAAACATTGATCTTGATTTTATGAAACTGCTTCTTTACCTTTAAAAAATGATCGTCTTCGGTGTTCATTAAGCAGATGACGGTTCCTTCGGAAGCAAGGGAAATAAACTCCGTACATAACTCCTTCAATTCTTGTTTTATAATTTCCTGCAGTTTGCCAGCTAAAAAGTCAAGAGAATCCCCTCGCATCGCTTCCTTTTTTTGATAAAGCTGAAAATTGACAACTGTAAAAAATCCCTGCCGGAACCCACATTGGTATTGATTATTGATTTCTTCCATTTGAAAGTCAAATACGAGATTAGAATCGTTTGCGCATCGGATCATATTCGTTAAAAAGCTCTGCTGAATTTTGTCTTTTGACGTATTTGCTATGGAACGAAGACGTTCTTTTTCTTGTTCATCCGTATAGTTGGTATCATACTTTTCTTTGATTTTGGTTAAAGCACCCTCTAATTCTTTTTTCTTAATCGGTTTCAGAAGATAATCTTCCACCCCGTATTTAATCGCGTTTTTGGCATAGCTAAATTCTCCATAACCGCTGATGATAATAAAATAAACATTTGGAAATTTTTCTTTACATAGCCGAATAAGTTCAAGTCCATCAAAATTCGGCATACGAATATCGGTAATAACAATATCCGGATGGTTCTTACAGATTGATTCATACGCGGCTTTTCCGTCATTAACAATATCCACAACCTCCAGCCCCATCGCATCCCAATCAATAAGATGGCTAATCAGCTGGCAAATTTTCATTTCATCATCTGCAATTAAAATCTTCATTTTTCCACTCCCCTACCAGACCAAGCTGACGATATTTGGAACCAACATACAGTTTTGATGGCAATACGCTTAACCGATTGCCTGATAGGCCTAAAAAAGTTACTGATAAAAACACGTTCTTGATATTGCAAATTGTATAATATTTCATAAAACAACTTATATTTTTTGTATATTTCATCAATATTTTAACATGGATATGGGAGAAGGTCAAGCAAGCAAATCCTATCGCTCACTTACACCTATCAACCTGCTTTATTTTGCGGTCAAAATTTCTGTAAATGTAATTATTAAATCAAAGCACAAATTTCGTGCCTGATCCACTCGGACCAAGCACGAAACTCTGATATTCAAAGGCAATTTAATTCAATCAAGATTCAATAATGCAACATCATTCGCAGCGATGGAAACTGTCCCCTGTTCCTGATTATGCGTCAGCATATTTTGGTAAATATAATTTAAGGGAACAATCACCGGATAAGGATTATGATTCATTACAAAAAGCACACGGTGCTTTCCATCCGTAGTTTCTACCTTCTCCACTCCATCAATGGAATACAGAGGAACCGTCAACTTCAGCTGACTGCACAAATACTTCATAAACTGTTGCAAAGCTGAGTCGTCCAGATCACACCCCAGGTAATAAACATCTCCCTTTCCAAAATGATTCACAGTGAGGCTCGATTTTCCGGCATAGTAGTCTTGCGTGTAAACGCCTAAGGTTTTTGCCGTTACCGGTTCAATGATGTCACACCAAAGGTTGGAAAGACCTTTGCCGTAAACACCGGAAGAAGATGTTACTTTTTGAAACTGCGGATCATACTCCTCCACCTGAACACCGGCTAATTCAGAAAATACACCCGGAACAGTTTCCTTCAGCATATTATTGTTTTTATCCTTCACACCGCTTCGGAAGGTCAGTAACAGGGTTCCGCCCTGATTGGCATAACTTTCGAGGTCGTTTTTTTCCTGTTCGTTAACCATTAGGAGCGCCGGTGCAATTACAAGGGAATATTCCGAAAGATCGTCATAAGGCGTTACAAAATCAACCGGCATTCCCATATTGTAAAACGGCTTGTAAAAACTCAGCAAGAACTGATCATACTGAAAGTTCTCGACGTGTTTATGAATGGAGTGACTCCATTCACTGTCAAATGATTTAACGATTGCAATTTTGGCAGTCGGTTTCAATGCGCCCAAGCTTTTGCTTAACTGTTCCATTTCAGCGCCGGTCTGCACAATCTCATCATATCGCCGGTTCGGTTTGCCATCATGGTTCAAGATTCCATGCCAATACTGCTCCGTTCCAAAGGGACAGGCTCGCCACCGGAAGTAGACAACCGTGTCAGCGCCATTCGCCACAGCCTGATAGGTCCAAAGACGAAGCTTTCCCGGCGTAGGTGCCGGCCCCATTTTACTCCACCCGCAAGGGCCGCTCTGCTGCTCCATTACCCAAAACGGCTGTTTCTTATAGCTTCTCAGCAAAGCGTGATCTCTTGACACCGTCGCGGCCTCCGCGATGCCCCACTGGAATTCAATATAGTTGTCCCAGGATACAAAATCCAAATTTTCTGACAATTTGAAATAGTCTATTCCCGTTCCGGAATTCACAGCTGCGTCTAAAAAATTGCTGGTAACAGGCTTATCGCTGAATTTTTTAATGACATCAATAGATTCTTTCGCGAAACGAATCACTGAATCGCTGGAAAACCGGTAATAATCCAACAGCAGCGCCGGATTTTGTCCCTGTGTATCGTGGCAGGTATCATAACATGCCCCTGCTTTGGGTATGATGACCTGTTCAAAGCTGTTATAAATCTGGCTCCAAAATACCGTTCCGTACGCCTTATTTAGTTTTTCAATTGTTCCGTATTTTGTTTTAAGCCAATGTTGAAATTCTTTTCTGCATTTTTCACAATAGCACCTTGTAGTGTTTGCCCAGCCAAGCTCGTTATCAATTTGCCAAGCCTCCACTGCCGGATGCTGCCCGTACCGCTTTGCAATTTTTTCAACAAGACTACTCGTAAAATTCCGGTAGGTTTCGCTATTGAAACAATAATGCTTCCTTGTTCCAAATATTTTAGGATTTCCATGAATATCATCCTGATAAATATCAGGATACTTGTCCGTCATCCATTTTGGCGGGGTAGCGGAAGGCGTGCATAAAACAACACTGATGTTATGCTCGCGGAAAAAGTCCAAAATTTCATCCATCCATTGAAACTGAAGACGATTCTCTTCCGGCTTATACAGGCTCCATGCAAATTCGCCGATGCGGACCACTTTGATATTTGCCTTCGCCATCATTTCGGCATCAATTTTCCAGCGCTCTTTCTCCCAGTGTTCCGGGTAGTAGTCGACCCCTATCCTCATTGCGTTCATCTCCTGTCATGAATATTTAAGAAGAAACATTATTACTTAATCAGGGGGCAGCAAAATCACTCACAACTGTGCCCAATTCCTATTAGAATTTAAAACTTACGGATTGCAGTTCATTACCGGCACTGCAATTTCCAACATATGCAATATAAGGAATGTCTTCCTGTTCAAAAGCATCTTTTTCTTCATTGAAGTAAGCCATCGCTTTCTGCGAAACCGACAGATATACATCTTTTTCCTCACCGGGCTTCAACTCCACGCGTGCAAAATCTTTTAGGATTTTAATTGGACGGTCCACAGCGCTGTTCTCACAACCGATATAAAGCTGTACAACCTCCGTTCCCTTTACGTTCCCGGTATTCTTTACAAGTACTTTTATTTTTGCAATACCGTCAAAAACTTGCACCTCCGGCTTGCCAATCAAAAAGTCAGTGTAAGACAGTCCGAAACCAAACGGATACAAAACAGGCAGGCTCTCCTTTTCCATTTTGCAGTACCCGTGGTAATATTCATATTCCACATAGGTGCAGTCAGGGTCAAACGCTGGGTAGCTGTCCTCTGACAGGGCAACTGTATAGGGCAGCTTTCCGCTTGGGCAAACATCACCGAACAAAATATCCGCCAACACATTGCCGCCCTCCATCCCGCTGTAGAAGGAGAAAATGATAGCCGGTACATCATCAACCCATTCGTCAATTAGGATTGCGCTGCTTCCAATGAGCGAAACAACCGTATTTTTGTTGACGCCCTTTAAGCCTTTAATCAAATCTATATCCCTTTGATGTAGCCGCATGGAAGCTCTGTCACCACCCATATCGGCGATATCGCTCCTGTCCGCTAAAAATTCCCCTTCGTCACTGTGAATATATCCTGCGACGATCACAACGGCGTCTGCATCGGCGGCAAGATTCCGTGCTTTAGTTAAATCACTGCCATCATCATACAAGACCTGAGCGGCAGGCATTTTTTTCATCAGACCGCGCAGCGGAGTTACCGTATAATACGGATGTACTTTGCTGGAACCGTGGTCACCAATATTTTCCGTATTCCCCAAGACGCCTAACACGAGAATTTTTTCGGTTTTTTCTTTATTAAAAGGCAAAACATTATTTTTATTTTTCAGAAGAACCATGGACTCTTCCGCCGCTTTTTTTGCCACGGCAATATGCTCCGGGCAGGCCACAATACGATCTGAATACTCCTGCGGATCTTTTCTTGTTTCAAAGAAGAGAACCGTTCTTAAGATATAGCCGACTGATTCATCGATGCTCTGCATATCAATTTTACCGTCTGCCACCGCCTTCGGAAGTTCATCCTTGTAATGACAAAAGCATGGCATTTCTACATCCATACCACTTTTTACTGCCTTCACAGCGTCTTTTACCGCCCATAAGAAATCAGAAAGCGTAAATCCCTCAAAATCCCATTGATCGCGTAAAATATCTTTGAGTAAGTATTTGCTTTCGGATGCCTGTTCCCCATAAACTTTGTTATAGGCGCCCATGACAGAGGCCGCGCCTTCCTCGATACATCTTTTAAAGTGTGGTAAATATACTTCGTGCAGCGTCCTTTTGGCCGTATGCACATCAGCCTTAAAACGTGCGTTTTCAATGCTGTTCATGGCGAAATGCTTCACGCAGGCCATCACATTTTGGCTTTGCACCCCTCTGGTAAGGGCTGCGCCCATCTCACCCAAAAGATACGGATCTTCGCCATAGCACTCCTGTGCGCGTCCCCATCTGGGATTACGGGGAAGGTTAATACACACGCCGCCATAATAATTTCCGCCTTGTGCTCTGACTTCTGCACCGATTACCCTACCGATTTGTTCTTCAAGTTCCCGGTCAAACGTAGCTCCTCTAGCCATTGACACCGGAAAACAGGTGGAAGAACCAGAGACAACACCCCTTGGTCCATCGACAAAACGGATGTTAGGAACTCCCAATCTTTCGACTTCCATCGTGGGATAAGGCTTAACATTATAATGCTCTATCACAAATAAATCGTCCAGCAGTTTCTTTTCCGTTACCTGCCCCGACATGATACCGATTTTCTCTTCAAGTGATAATTGGGGAAGAAGTTCCTCAACAAACGCTTGAATCGTTTCTTTTGTACAATCTTCTGTCAGTTTTGTATCTTGTACCGTTTTTCTCATCACAACTGCCTCCAATAAGCAATTCAAGTTTATTTTCTTTTCACATATTTACGCATATCAATTACTACTGCCAGTAAAATAATCAGTCCTTTGACAACATACTGCCAGTACATATTTACGCCGATAAAAGCCAAGCCATAATTGATGACGGTGAAAATCAGAACGCCAATCACGATGCCGCCCACGCTTCCGACGCCGCCTGAAAGGGAAACGCCGCCTACGACGCAAGCCGCCACAGCATCCAGTTCATACCCGTTGCCGGTCGTATTTGAAGCGCTTCCGATACGCGCGACTTCCAAAACAGCTGCCATTGAATACATTAAGCCGGCAATCGCATAAATTTTAATCTGCGTGCGAACCACATTTACACCGGAAACTTTTGCCGCTTCCGGATTTCCGCCAACAGCAAACATGTATTTCCCGAATTTCGTTTTGTTCCAGATCACCCAAATAATCACACAGACAGCCAACGCAATCAAAATCAGGTATGGGATTTGGAATTGTCCTACCCCTATGGATCCGGTAGCCATTTGCGTTACATTCTTTTTAATTCCGCCAATTGGCTGTGCACCGTACGGCGGCCTGTCAAAATAAATGGAAGAAACACCATACAAGATTAACTGCATCGCCAAGGTGGCTATAAATGGCGGGACCTTAAAAATAGCTACTGCCACACCGGTAATTCCGCCCAAAATTCCGCAGGTTGCCGCTACGACTAAAATAGGTACAATAATTGGCATCTCCGCTAAATGCGGGTACATCCTGTACGCATAATCGGCCTGCTGCATAAGGGATGCGCTGATAACCGCTGCCAATCCGATCATTCGACCGGCTGAAAGATCAACGCCTTGAACAATTAAAACCATGCCCGCTGCCAATGCAATAATAATTCTTGTAGCCGATTGTGCGAATATATTTTTGAAGTTGCCAAAGGATAAAAACTTAGGCTGTATGATTACAATGGTGACCAGCAGGACAAACAAAACCACGTAGATTGCTTTTTCTAACAATAAATCTTTAAGTGATACTTTTTTTAACCTATTTAAAACTTTATCCACCTTTTTCTCCTCCATCGATTAAATGAATTTTGCCGAAGCCTGCATGATTTGCTCCTGACTGACATCTTTTGCATCGAAAATTCCCGATTGATGACCATTGCTCATCACTAAAATCCGATCACAGATTCCAAGCAATTCCGGCATTTCCGAACTTACTATAATAATGCCTTTTCCCTCTACAACAAGTTGATTGATCAACTGGTAAATTTCATATTTAGCACCGACATCAATTCCTCTGGTGGGTTCATCCAACAGTAAAATGGTCGGGTGTGTCAGCAGCCAGCGTCCCAAAATAACTTTTTGCTGATTTCCGCCGGAAAGATTTCCGATTCTCTGGCTGCCTGAAGGTGTTTTTATTTTGAAAGCCTGAATCATTTTATCAACATCAATTTTGATTAATTTATTGTTAAGTAGTCCGTTTTTGATATAGCTGTCCAGATTATCGATAACCAGATTAAACGCTACGCTGAGTCCGGAAAAAATTCCGTCCTTCCTGCGTTCTTCCGTCAACATTGCAAATCCGTTTTTAATTGATTCTCCCGGAAATCTGTTTCTGACTTCTTTCCCCTCAACAAGTATCTGACCCTCATCTTTTTGATTGATTCCAAATATTGTTTCAAGAACCTCAGTTCTTTTCGATCCTACCAAACCTGCAACCCCCAGAATTTCTCCCCTGTGCAATTCAAAGTTTATCCCAGAAAAATTCGTCGATGCGGAAGATAGGTTTTTGACCTCCATCAGAATTTCGCTGCTCGGCTGAGTATCCTTCTGGGGATACCGTTCCGTCATTTCCCTGCCTACCATCATTTTAATAATATTGTCAATTGTCAATGAACTGGCTAACTGGGTGGCAATCCATTTCCCGTCTCGCATAACGGTTACATCATCGGAAATTGTTAAAATTTCTTCCATCTTATGAGAGATATAAATCACGCTGGAATTTTTCTCAATTAATTTTCGGATGATGCGAAATAAATGCTCTACTTCTTTTTCTGTTAAAGAAGAGGTGGGCTCGTCCATCACGATGACTTTCGCATTGTAGGAAACGGCCTTTCCGATTTCAATCATTTGCTTTTGTGATACGGGGAGTGTTCCCACTTTTGCTTTCGGATCGACATTGATATCCAAATCGTTAAAAATTTTCATCGTGTCTTCATACATTTTTTTATCGTCGATGAGCCCTCCCTTAATCGGGTAACGGCCCAGCCATAAATTTTCCATGACGTTCTGGTCTAACACTTGATTCAATTCCTGATGTACCATCGAAACATGATTTTCCAATGCTTCCGCGGGACTTGAAAACTGGACTTTCCGGCCGTCCAATATAATTTCGCCTTGATCGATTGAATAGATTCCGAAGAGACACTTCATCAGCGTTGACTTTCCGGCACCATTTTCTCCCATTAAGGAGTGAACCGTGCCCGGTCTGACTTGCAGTTTTACATCATCCAACGCTTTTACGCCAGGGAACAATTTTGAAATGCTCTTCATCTCTAAAATATATTCATTTTCCATTTCTCAACCTCTCTCTGTCTTTATAAACCTGCAAATACAGCTAAATTCAAAAGCTTTATCGGCATTTGCATCAGGTGTCCGATATGAAAAAATACCGTTTCCTGATTTATAAATTTCATCCGTGTACGAAAGGTTTTTCGCACACGGATGTGTCCTATGATTTCAATCTGCGAATTATTTACCGTAAGCCGCTTTGGCTTCATCCAGATTTGCAAGTGTAATTGCCTTATAAGGAATTCTGACCGCTTTAGAGCCTTCCTCAAGCTTGTAGTTCAGACCGGTCATTACATCTTTGCCATCTGCAAGGTTCTGTGCCATTTTCACAATGCACATACCCTGTGTTTTTGAGTCCTGAAGAACGGATCCGGCGATTTCTCCACTCTGAATCTTACTGAGAATCTCAGGCAGAGCGTCAATGCCGAAAATTGGAATATATTTGCTGGATTTAGTGCCGTTTGAATTGAAATCGGCAGCTTCCACTGAGCTGAGCGCGCCAAGTGCCATTCCGTCATTTGCGCAGACAACACATTCGATCTGATCGCCGAATTTTGAAACCCATGCATCCATCTTGTCTTTCGCAGTTGCGGTCACCCACATGCCGGTGTCTTCCGCCAGAAGGTCTATTTTAATTCCGGCAGCTTCAATGGTCTTTTTTACTGCATCAGATCTTGGTTTTGTGGCTGTATGACCCGGGTCACCCATCAGATTGACGAGCTGGAGTTTTCCGTCTTTGTTTTTGTCCATTTCAGGGTGCGCTTTCCAGTAATCAACAATTTCTTGTGCCTCAATGTTAGCACCGTAGTCACCGCCTGTTGATGTGACCTGATAAGCATTTTTGTAGGAATTGATGACGGTTTGATCTGTAATTTCCTTATTAAAGAAGATAATCGGAAGATTGTTTGCACTTTTACATTTTTCAATCAATGTTGGTGCCGCTGTAACATCGACTACAGATAAAGCGATGGCGGAAGCTCCTTTTGCAATCATGGTATCCACTTCATTGTTCTGTGTAGACTGGTCATTCTGGCCATCTTCAATGTTGGTTTTAAAAATCCCTTCACTGGCATTTGTGATTGCTTTACCGATATAGGAATTGAAGTTGTCGGATGCCGAATAGATACCTGCACCCAAAATTTTCATTTCTGTTTTGCCTGTGCTTGCCGCACCCGATGCGGCAGGTTGAGAACTACCTGAATTTGATGCGCTGCATCCTGTAAATGCTGTGGCGACCAATGCTAAACATAGTGCCATGCTAATTAACTTTCTTTTCATGATTTACTCCTCCTGTTAATACAATTTATACAAATTATTATATAGAGATGACGTTTTTTTACAACATTTGATATTTAGATTAGGGGGTAATATCTTTTGGTGTTGTAAAATTTACAATAAAATTCAACCATTTGCAATATTATTATAGCTAAATTACAATAAAATAAACAAAAAATGAATTAACATAATATTTCCATGATTCCGCTTAATTTTTACTGCACCATGTTCAAAGCGTTCTGCAAGACTTCAAAATTCATCTTTGAGTGTTGGATTTATCTAAACTTTAAACATTTTATTTTTTTATTTTCAGTAATTGGTTTTCGGCGTTCAGGTCAAAAAATGAGCTGCCAAAATGCAGACTTTGGCAGCTTGTAAAAAAGCGACCCCAGCATCCACATGGATACTGGGGTAATTGGGTTGCGAAGGTTCATATGAATTTTCGAACGGCTCATTGCCAATTATTCAATCTTTCAATATTAACAATCGACCATTGGGACCTTTATTATAAATTTCTTTGACATTAACTTTTGGGATTAATCACCGATCGTATCTCGCTGTTCTTTATCTCATTTATTTTTTTAATAACTTTTTTTGAATAATTTGTAGAATAGACTCCGTTATTCCAAAGCCTCGCTGCACCAAATTCGCCGCAGTTATAAACCATAAGTTCCTGATTAACGTCACTGTATTTATCAACTATCCCTGAAAGCATGTATACACCGGCCTTTATGTTCTGTTTCTCATCTAATAAATTAGTAATCTGCAAAGTCTTTCTAAGTGAATCTTTATGGCAAACATTAATTTGCATAAGGCCGTAATCATTTGTTTTACTGATGAGTTTTGGGTTAAAATCACTTTCCACACCAATCAGTGCAATTACCAAATCCGTAGGAACGTTTTTAGACACGCATTCGGAAAATATAAAATCCTGCAGGTCATAAGATAAAGGCACGTCGTAGTACTCGCGGTTTGCTTGTTCTATCTCACCCGGTTCTGACAACAAAGGTGCACTTACAACGTGTTTTTTAGTACATTCACCGCTTGATAGCTGTTTTGAATTTTTATTTTCCTGTATCGTACTTTCCAAGTTTACAGGACAGGATGTATTTTGAGGCAAATAAGCAGAAGTGTTTTGCGATTGGGTAGAAATCAATGGCGGTTGAACAGGGCGTATATGATGAGGTATCATGATAAACAGCATCAATGAGATCATGACAGTTGCATAATGCAAGAATCAAGTTCCAAACGTCAAGCAAGCATCGGAGAAAGTGGCGTAGAATCGGGCTTTCTGCTGCCCTTTGATGTTAATCCAAACATCAAATAAGCATCAGCGAGTAGATTTTAAGGCCCGGATGAAGACGAAGAAAAAGCCCAGCAGCCGCATGGCTACTGGGTTTGTTTGGCGGGTGGCAGTAATTGAGATAATGCCTAAAAAGCTTGTTTTCAATGGATTTCCAATTTATACTCTCTAAGTTTTACTGATTTTGGGCGAGATTCGGAAAATTTTAAGTCTGTGCAGAAAAGAT
>Ga0183095_10080_pt5 | contig 32662 bp, 29 predicted proteins | sample BioMet4_FD_130346 | JGI IMG/M metagenome (GOLD analysis project Ga0183095, IMG submission 130346) | Microbial communities from bioreactor (seeded with sewage sludge) at LBNL, California, USA - Biofuel metagenome 4 (v2) (version 3) | ecosystem: Engineered > Bioreactor > Anaerobic > Unclassified ...
ATAGTATTGTACAGTTGATAAAAAGAAATGCTAGAGGGTATCGAAACACTCACTATTTTATTACGATGATCTATCTAAAATTAGGAAAGTTAGATTTCAAACTACCCATCTGAAACGACGAAGAGCCCAATTAACGGACCTCTGTGAGTGTACAGACCATTAGATTCTGGCATCAGAAAAACTAACAGGTAAATACGCAAGTTGTTAAGAAAATAAGAAGGAGCAAAAATTTATGATGCAATCGTTTATAGTGGAACATTATCTCGACAAAGATGTAGACGTTTACTGCGGTGAGCCTGACGTTTTCAAAGGAAATGTAAAAGCCTGTGCCGACAACGTTTTGACGCTCAGTAGCCAGGGGAAACTTACCCATATAGCCATTGACAAAATAATAGCTATCTGGAACCAATAAGCTCAAAGTTTCATATTCCAATTATTCCTGTATTATAGAGGATAAATGGACTAAGGAAAGATTTTGAGGGTCTTTTCCTAAACCTGATTAAAACTGGAAAGTGCTCTGGAAATCTTGACTAGTACCCTGGTTTCCGGGAAATAAAGGTCATTTAAATCAGTGACCCAGAGTTTAATAAGTGAGAAAATACCGAGGTGCAAAGAAATGCAGCCTTTTATAGTAGAACACCTTTTAGGCGAAGTCGTAGATGTTTACTGTGGGGGCCCTGATGTTTTTAACGGAAGGGTGGAAGCCTGCGCAGACAACGTGCTCACTCTCGAGCATAATGAAAAGTACACGCACGTAGCAATTGACAAGATAATAGCCATCTGGCAGGCTTAACTGATATAAACAGTTCATCGAATAAAAAGAATGCTTGGTCCTGGGCATATCAGATTTTGGACGTACTGAACTCTGAACGCATTAAGTTTTGAGGCATTGAATCCTGGAAAAGTTTCGAAGCTTTAATACTTCGTCTTTTTCAGCAGTTTTTTAAGTTCAAAAAAGTGGAAAATAAAGTAATCCTATTAGTAGCGAAAAAAATGAAGTAATCCTAAATAGCAAATTTCGAATCTCTGGATTACTTTTCGGTTTTCTTAACTCATGCTTTCCTGCAACTCTTTGCATGGGAAGCAATAAATTCCCTCATCAATTTTGCTCCAAGCATGGCGGTTTGCCCGGAATCATATTCAGGGGCAATTTCTACGACATCAAAAGCCATTGAAAAAGGAGCGAGCGTCCTTATTGCAGTCCTTACATCTCGCGCACTCAGGCCGAAAGGCTCAGGCGTGCCGAGACCAGGAGCATAAGACGGGTCTATTGCATCCATATCAAGGGAAAGATAGATCTGGCTGCAATCAAGCCACTCAAGGGCTTCTTTGAGGATCTCTACCATGCCAGTGGATTCCACATCATCGGCTGTATAATACTTCAGGTTGTTTTCTCTGGCAAAAATCCACTCTTCTTCCGGGCCGCTTCTTATGCCTATGGAAACAAGATTCTTAGTAACCTCACTGAGAATATTTCGGGACACACAGGCATGGTTATGCTTAAAGCCCCTGTACTCTTCCCTGAGGTCAAAATGAGCATCCAGGACAAGGACCCCGAAATCTTCTCCTGCAAGTTCGGCGCAGGCTTTCACCATAGCGAAAGTCAGCGAATGCTCCCCTCCAAGCATAATGGGAAGCTTTCCATCATTCAGGAGGTCTTTTGTAGCTTCGTAAAGACTCTGCAGGGTCTCGTCAACCAAAGCTGAAGTTTCCAGATTCCCGGCATCATAGATCGGAAGATCGACAAGGTCTATGTCGAAAGTCGGGTTGTAACTCTCAAAATTCGCAGAAGCCTGCCGCATAGCGTCAGGAGCCCAGCGACTGCCTGCCCTGTAAGAAGAGGTATTATCAAAAGGCACGCCGAAGATAACATAACGTGCAGATTCATAGTCTGCAAGAGCGTCTATAAAGGAATTGGGTAAAAACATAATTTAGCCTGATTGAAATTATTTGCTTAAAAAAAGAACGACTCAGGTTCTTAACCTGAGTTTCACTTTAGTTTTGAAAGTTTATGTCCGTATATCGAGCTTGACCTTGCTAAGAGCTGTAATGTAAGAAATCTCTTCACCCTCTTTGACCTTATCCTTGTATTCATCAGGAATTACGATCTCAAAGGTTGAGAAGTCTCCCATGTCCATAAGCTGGGCAATGTCGCCGGTAATCGAGATTACCTGTGCAGTCTTTCTTTCCACAATCGGGACGTATACTTTGGTTGCAACTGAGCCTATGAAGGAGCGCTTCTGGCCGTCAAAGAGTCCGATAGCCTCTACTCTTGCCTTTGCAGCCCCGTGTTTTCCCGGCTTGGATTTGGTAATGCTCTTTATGACACATGCTTCGTCATCGATAATTACGTATTTCCCTTCTTTGAGTTCCTTTACTTCTACCTGCTGTTTCATAACGATTCTCCCATACGTTTTTAGATGTTTATAAATAAGCTGTAAACGCCATTCCGGATTTGCCAGAAACTTTCCACGGCTCCGGTAAAGTAGTATAAGAAGGCTTTTCTAATTTTTAAGCCTGACTCTTATTTTACCAATACATTACTTAAGATCTGCATAGAAAAACTGGAAAATATTCCGAGCTTGGAGTGCCTGCAGAGCTAATCTACAGATCGAGAACTAATACGATTAATTTATCCTTGACTATATAACGCTTGTGCGAGATTTTACGTCTTTTGACTGGATTCCGGGGAAAACTACCTGAAATCTCCGAAAAAATCCGGAAAAATCCAGATTAAAGGAATACTGGACTAAAGGGAATATTAGATTAAAGGGAATATTGGATTAAAGGGAATATTGGATTAAAGGGAATATTGGATTAAAGGGAATATTGGATTAAAGGGAATATTGGATTAAAGGGAATATTGGATTAAAGGGAATATTGGATTAAAGGGAATATTGGATTAAAGGGAATATTGGATTAAAGGGAATATTGGATTAAAGGGAATATTGGATTAAAGGGAAAATCCTTTACTCAATAAGATTTATTATTCTCCTGGAGCGTGCGGTATAGTAAATTTGCTTGGAAGTTTTTCCTTTTTTCTTTTACAGGTGTTTCCGGACTCCATTCCGCAATTCTTACGCCACCCACACTGCCTTTCCAACTTTCGTCTTAAAGGCTGATCCCAAGCTCCTTTAACTTTTCCGATCCGGGAATTCCTTCTTCATCCCATCCGCGGTAATGGTAATATTCCTGAAGTGCAGCTTCGAATTCCTGCCTGGGAAGTCCGTACCCTTCATTTTTACCCTCGTTTTCAAACAGCCTTTCAGGAAGGGTATCGTCTTTTCGAGTAAATCCTGCTTTAAGATTATACATTCTCTCCAGATTATAGATTCTTTCTCCGATTTTCAGGAGCTCCGCAGGTGAAATCTCCATACCTGCACCCGAAAGCAGGAGAGCAGAACCTAGCTCTTCGTTAAGGGCAAAACCTGAGTAGGGGCAGAATACAAAAGAGTCAAGAACTGCAGTCAGGTTTTCAAATACCTGGAGGATACCTGCTTTTCCTTTAAGGATCAGACGGTTAAGACTTACAGGCCTTCCAAGTACCTCTGGCCCGACCATGAAAGCAGTAAGATAGTCTCCCCCGTGGCTGGAAGTAGCATAAGCCAGGGCCTGTCCCCTTATCCCTCGCGGATCAAAACCTCCTAGTTCGAGCCCCTTTACATCCATGCTCAGGTCTTTTCTCCCAGGGCCTGATAAGTATTGTCTGGCTCCATTTCCGAGTTTGCCTCCTTCCCCGATTTCAAAGAGCCTGGATTCCATTTCATTAGCCTCGATTATTCCTTCTTTGAGTTCTGCATATGCCCCGAGCACGGAACCTGCCGAGATAGGATCAAGCCCGTAATCCTTACATATCCTGTCAGCCTTAAGCACGGAAGTGAGATCAGAGTTTTCAAGGTTAAACCCGAAGGCCCATAAGGAATCGTAATCAGGTAAAATCTGTCCTGTCTCTTTAAACATCGGCCCTGCTCCTTTAATTCTCTTTTTACAACCCAGAGGACAGCCAGGGCAACTCTCATTTTCAAGCTCGAAAGTGGATTTGATACGCTCTCCTGAAAGCGCATCTGCAAAGAGAGTCTTTTTTCCGGTAAAGTTCCTGCTGGGGATGAGATTCATATAATCCAGCAGTTTTACAAGCGCAGACGTGCCGTAATTTGCAAGGCCTTTTGAAAGCACAGGGCTTGCATCAAAGAGCTTCAATAGTTTTATCTCAAGTTCTTGGAATCTCTCAGAATCGAAAGGTGAAAGTTCTTTTTCTCCGTTTACAACCACGGCTTTGAGCATTTTTGAACCGGCAACCGCACCCAGACCCCCTCTCCCGCTATGTATGGAATCAACAACAAAGGAGGAGATAAGAACCTGTTTTTCTCCTGCCCTGCCAATACAGGCCACGCTGCCTTTATTTTCAAGGGCTTTGGTACAGGCTCTAACATTCATTCCCCAGAGCTGTTCTGCGGAAACGATTTTGACATTTCCTTCCTCTATTTTTACATACGAAGGCTTTTTTGCCTTTCCGATAACTACCAGAGCATCAATCCCGTCTTTCCTGAGTTCGCTTCCGAAGCCCCCAGTCATATTCCAGCTAAATACTGTGCCTGTTAGAGGAGATTTTGATGTGAGAACCGCACCTGAAGCCATCGGGGCAAGGCCAGAGAGAGGCCCAGAGGTGAATATTAAGGGATTTTCCGGGCTAAGAGGGTCAATATTCGCGTCTGCAAGTTCGGAAAGCAGTTTTACTCCCAGCCCTCGCCCACCAAGGTATTTCCGAATTAAGTTTCCATCGGTCCTGACTGTATTTATAGATTCGGAACCAAGGTCTACATATACTGTTTTTCCTGTCCAGCCAACCATATTAATTCCTCTATTCCTTTTCCCGTTTCTTTTCAATCCTGCTTCTTAATTTTGTTTTGTACTTTTGTTTTTGCTTCTGTTTTTACTTCTGATTCTTAATTCTGATTCTTAATTCTGATTCTTAATTCTGATTCTTAATTCTGATTCTTAATTCTGATTCTTAATTCTGATTCTTACCTATGGATAGACAACCATGGATAAGATCATAATAGTTAACATTAGCGTTTTTATTTAATAACCTGAGAATGAGAACTATGACCTTAATGGCAACTAATCCCATAAACACCGTAGATATGCAAAATCAAATCACCAAATAAATCAAAAAAGAAAAAATTAATGAAAAAATTAGAGAGTGTTCTTGATTTTCGTTATCGTCTCCTGATGACTATAAACTTAATCCTCACTCTTAATTTACTTATATCTGGTCGATAATTTCCTTTGCTTGCCTGACCATGTAATCTGCTTCATCAGCCGAAACCTGTTCACATAGCTTCATTTTTTCAACGAGATGAATGAAGGAATTAAGCATAAAAACAGCTTCTTTATTCTCACCCTTTTCAGAGTAACATTTCGAAGTATCAAGCAGATCTACCAGGCCTGTTTTTGTATTTACATGGCACCTGTATGTAATTTCCACATACTCCTTAAGAGCCTGTATCCCGTCCAGAGGCATTAGCTCCAAAGAACAATTGTTGGAAGGCTGGGTTCCGTTCTCATCTCCTTCGTCCTCGTCCGTATAGTTGTCATCCAGAGGAGGCACTTCAGCCGGGGCAAGAGTAAACATGTAGATATCGGGGTTTCCATTGCGGGAATCATGCCACACTATTCTGTCCCCATAGATATCAAGTATCCCAGTAACTCCTACCCATGCATCATCATCGACCGCTAATATCCAGACTGATCCGCTGGTAGTAATCCGGGTTTCCTTAGAAGTGGAAAGGTTGTACATGTAAATATCGGGCCTGCCACTGCGATCATCTACCCATACAATTCTGTCTCCATAGATCGAAGGTAACCCTTGATTAAATTCATTGGTAGTTATCTGAGTTTCCGTGGAAGTGGAAAGATTATACATATAGATATCCCAGTTTCCATTTCGATAGTCTTCCCATACTATCCTGTCCTCATAGATATCAGGAACTCTTTGAATTGAGTTATTTGTGATTATCTGGGTTTCTGTAGAAGTTGAAAGGTTATACATGTAAATATCCAGATTTCCGTCATGACCTTCCGTCCACACAATATTGTCTCCGTAGATTGCAGGATAGTCCTGATATGACGTGTTGTTGCTTATCTGGACTTCCGTAGAAGTGGAAAGATTGTACATGTAGATGTTATTGATTGCCCACACTATCCTATCCTTATAGATACAAGGATTATCTATTACATCATCATGTATCTTGGTTTTATTAGAAGTAGAGATGTTATAAGTGTAGACCTCTGGGTTTCCATTCTGCCACTCATTCCACACTATTCTGTCCCCGTAGATATCAGAAGATACTTTGTCTGAACTATCATTGGTGATCTGAATTTCTTTATGGGCGGAAAGATCGTACATATAGATGTCATAGCCTCCAGCAGGATATCCAGATTGACCAATGCCTTCTCCGTTGCGAGCATCCTGCCATACTATTCGATTTCCGTAGATAGTTGGGTTGATCTGAAATGATCCGTTCGTGGTGATCCGTGTCTCAGTTCCATTTTCCCTGTTATCCACAGGCAATCCAGCAGAATCAAGAGTGAACATGTAAATACCACTACTAGCGTATTCTGCGAGATGCGAAGGTACCCATACAATCCTGTCCCCATAGATAGCAGGGTAACTTCCAGAACCCGCTTCGTGTACTCCCTCGGCAGTCAACTCGGTTTCATTAGAAGTGGAAATATTATACATGAAAACATGATCTCTGGAATCCCATAAATCTTGAGTCCAAACTATTCTATCCTCGTAAATATCGGGACTACCAGTTCTTTCATAGGCTATAAGATCTCCTGTGGAAGTGGAAAGATTATACATTATAATCATTTCGTTATTTCCGACAAAGTCTTCCTCCCCCCATGCAATGACATCCTTATAGATTGAAGGATCCCATATCCTTAATCCAGAAGGAAGCTGGGTTTCCGTAGAAGTGGCAAGATCGTATACACATATATTATTGTTTATAGAAAAATACGGGTCTATGGCATCATCTATTTGCACTTCATCTACCCACACTATTTTGTCCCCGTAAATCGCAGGCTCACTCTGATTTGATTCATTGGTGGTCATTTGAGTTTCCGTGGAAGTCGATAGGTCGTACATGTAAACGTCCAGGTTTCCATTTCGATCATCCTGCCATACAATTTTATCATCGTAGATAGCAGGCTCACTCTGATTTGATTCATTGGTGGTTATCTGGGTTTCCATGAAAGTCGAGAGATCGTACATATAGATGTCCCAGTTTCCATTACGCAGATCCTGCCATACAATTTTATCATCGTAGATAGCAGGATTGGACTGTGTTGAGTTGTTACTGGTTATCTGTGTTTCCATGGAAGTGGAGAGATCGTACATGTAGATATCCCAGTTTTCATTATGGTTGGAATAGAGGCTTAAATTATCTACCTGACCTTCTTCATTCCGATCATCGGCCCATACAATTCTGTCCCTATAGATATCCAGAGACTTTGGGTGTGCGTCACTGCTGATGATCCTGGTTCTCGTACCCTCTGCAGAAACTGCAGTTGCATCCCCTATGGCCATCAGAAATATAACAAAAAATATTCCAAAAAAAATTGCTGCTCTTTTATCAACTTTCATCTAACTTACCCCTCAACCTAAAATGAAATTTTTAATTCAGACTTTCTTTTTTCCTAAACCCAGTTGTTTCAATATTCGATTATTGAACTCTAAATTTGAGGAAAGATCCGTTTGTAATCGAATCAATATTCGAGACTGTAGCTTTCAATTCAGAGGTAAATCTAGGGACTGCACTCTTCAAGCTTTGTGATTTTTAGCCTGTATTAAGCACTGAGTTCTGGAGCCAACTCATGAGATTTACATTAAAAACAAGTCTCAAATTGTGACTTCCCCAAAAAACCCAAACTGAAAGAATAAATATTCAATTTTTACTTTATAAAGTATCTTTAAGAAATAATATATATATTTCTATTCGAACTAAAATCGAATAGTTTATTATATACAATCTCTGAAAAGCAGACTCAGTATCAAAACCCAGTGATGAACATAAAATAAAAAAATCACTAGATTTTGTAATTGGTCACAATCCTTGAGATCGAACTTAGGGGTTGAAGCCTTTAGATGTTGAATATTGATTTTGATGAAAACCGGATTCTTCTTGCGAATTTAGATTTTCAATTACGAAATGCAAAAATCACTAGATTTTGGAACAGAGTCGAAAAGCAGTAAAATCTATATTTATTGACTTTTTTATTTTAATTTTATAATTAGTATTTAATTTATATTGTTATTTAGTCAACAAGCATGTTTTCAAGCCGTTTTTCCAATTATTCGGGCATATTTGATTCTGAACTCAAATTCGCGGCTCTTTAAAAAGTGTTGTTAGAATCTATATTTAACAGAAGTTATATCCAGAAGATCTTAAAAGAGCCAGCCTTTAAGACAGAGAAATCTCACATATATATTGTATGAACCTGGAGAAACCTTACATCGTTTCTGTTTATGCCGTTCTACGGAACGAAAAAGGCGAATTCCTGCTTCTCAGACGGTCAGAAAATTCTCACAGCAATCCAGGAAAATGGGATCTTCCGGGTGGAAAGCTGGGCCGTGGAGAACTTCTTAAAGATGCAGTTGTTCGGGAGGTCTGGGAGGAAACCGGGATTTCAATTGTGCTCGGAGAGATTGCAGGATATGCTACCTTTGAGCTTCCGGACAAAAAAGTAATTGCCATAATATATGATGGAGGATATATCATTGCTGATGTAAAGTTGAGCTATGAACATGTGGAACATGCATGGAGCTCTCTTGAGAATATTCTGGAAATGGATGCTCTTCCGGAGCACTTCAAAGAATTCTTCAAAAGATTCGCTGCAGAAAATAAGGAACCCCCAGAGCTGCCGATTTAATATGGATTTCTCTGCGACTCCTTTGAGATTGATTTTTACTTGAAATTTTGGGGGTTTCTTTGAGATTGATTTTTACTTGAAGTTTTGAAGTGCCTTTAAAATTAACTTTACTTGAAGTACTTATCCTCAAGTTTTTTCCTTTTTTTCCTGCTGTGATGCCAGCTTACCCCGAGGTACAGGAGAACTACAAGAGCTGCAAGAGCTGCCATACGCAGTATGGGCCCGTACTTGCTCAGGAGGAGAGGGTTTAGATCTTCTCTTTGCTCGTATTCAGGATACATAATATCCCTTCTGTTGCTGCTGTGACCCAGGCCCAGAGCGTGCCCGAATTCATGTTTTGCAACAGAAAGCATTGTCGTATCCCCATACTGGCGCCAGGCTTTTCCCTGATAGTTTCCGACCTCAAGCACTATGTCGACCCTTACAAATCGACCATCAGATACCGTGGGGCTTGCATAGCCAGCAACGCCTGGGGGAGCCCCTTCAACTGTCTCCAGATTTTCTACCCATTTTATTCTGATATCAGCTTCTTTCGAATCCACAAGTTCGAAAACAGGCGTAAACTCAAGGTTTCCGTTTCCTCCCTCCTCCCAATATTCCATAGCCTTTTCTATTTGTACGTAATAGGTAGTGCTATAGTGTTCGGGAACATTGCTGTCATCAATATATACAGTAATAGGAGAATGGTCCCATGGATAATCAAGGATTCTTTCCGGATTCGTTTCAGATGCAGCTGAGACAGTGGGTAAAATAAGTACCATCAGTAACAGCATAAAAGAGAATCTAACTCTGTACATATGGTCTCGACTTATATAAATCGGCCTACCAAATAAATATTATTAACCCTGAAAACCCAACGTAAAAGTATCTATCTCCTGCATACATCCCGTACATCCCGCATATACTCCACACTTATCACACATGTTCGCATAAAATTCGGTGCAAAAGGGCGAGTCTGTATAGGTTGGATGATTATTGATTGAGGACTTCCTGGGATTAGCTTTTGGTCAGGTGTGGTCAGGGAATTAATTTTTCAAAATTCAATGAGATCCTCATGAACTGAATTTATAAGATCACAAAAACGAATTTTTATAGTGAATTTTTATAGTGAATTTTTATAACGAATTTTTATAACGAATTTAGATCTACTGAATTATCTATTTACTTAAGAGTGGCTTTGGAGATATTGCATATCTCACAGTTCGAGTCACAGCAGTATTCTTCTTCATTTCCTTCATCCGGAAATTCGGATGTAAGCGCTCTTGTGCTTTCAGCGAGTACTGCGGCATTGGAGAGAGATGCTCCTATCATAATTGCATAAAATATTTTTTCTTTGCTAATTCCTTTCCGTTTTGCGACTCTAATATGCATTTTCAGGCAATGCTCGCAGCGAAGGGCAGAAGCTACACCTATCGCGATAAGTTCAACTGTCTCTGGGTCGAGGTTCTTGAATCCCCTCATTATAGAGTTTTCGTAAAGCGTTTTTGGAATGAAAATCTCCGGGAGATCTTTCATGAAGTTCATTATATATGGGACTTCACCATACTGATTCCGGACATCTTCAAGGAGTTCAGGAACAGCTTTCTCAGGGTCCTTTTTCAAAATTTCCACAATATCTTCAAGTTCCATACGAAACCACCAGCGTAGATTAACGTGGAAAAAGGATTCAGACTCCGTTTTCTGTATCAGGCTTTACAATATAGAGGATAAGTGAAAAACACGAACCCAGTAAAATGTAAAGCAAATAACTCTTAATGCAACAGAACCCGGGTCAAATTGCAAAACCAACGTCAGACTTAGATTTGATTTTTATCAATATATAATTTTTCATTTTTGATTTTGAAATATTTGCGAGTTCGGAAAGGGTAACCCCTTCATCAAACTCCAGTTTTTCAATTCTTTCGTGGAATTCATCATAAGGCAACTTGACTCTGAGCCCATTAAGCTGGAGGGTAAGTGGAGCAGGCGAAAGTACAGTTCGGATTTCCGGGACCTGGTTTTCAATCTCTTTCATAACTCTGGCAGGAAGCACTGCGAGGGGGTCTTTTGCCTGCTGTTTACGAATATTATCAGCAATTTTTCCAACCCCTTCATTGAGTTTATCAAGGGCACTAATCTCCTCGGTTTTTCTTAACCTGTGAGAAGTCCTTCCGATACTACCAACGTAAAGGTCTGCTCCGGGAACTTCCTCGGTCTTAAGGTCAGGCCCGCCTGTAACCACAATCGGGATTTCTATGCCTTCAAAAAGCTTTGGCTTCTTGTTTATTATGCAGTCACTGAAAGACCCGAATGTGAAAACTGCAATATCGTGTTCGTTGATAAGTCTCCTTTCGTAATCCATGGACAGGGATACCCTTCGCCCCATTCCTCTTGCAAGTCCTATCATGTTTGTATTGGCTCCGGGATGGCGGAGATACTCTGCTATGTCACAGGCTGAATGCGGAAGGTGATGAGAAGCAAGGGTTGGCGAAACAACTGCAATCTCAACTCCAGTCAGGGGAGCCTCTACCATCATTCCAAGCAGTTCATCAGATTGCTTTTTCACTATTGGGATATCTTTTTCCGGAATAAGCATAATAAGGTTGACTTCAGTCCCTGTAACTACTTTCTGGATTATGTAACCTCCAAGGTCTTCCAGCAGCTCAATTAAAAGTCCATGCTTGTGAACGCCACCGGTATAAAGATAGGGTCGGAGTACAGCCATCTTACTTTTTCCCTCCTTTTGTCAGTTCTTCGAGCATCGCTCCTGCCTCTTCGATCCACTCATGTTTTAGTGCTTCCTCGGACGCCACAAAAATAAACTGGTTACCTTTATACAGGTGATACCGAACCCTGAAACCCTCTGGAGTGACACGGATTGCGAAATCAACAAGATTTTCGTGAAGCCTGTGCCTTGGATCTGCAACCATCATATCTTTAAGAAAAGCTTCTTCTTCCTTTGGGTTATCCGTACTTATTGTCACAGTCCAGCGGTCAGGCTGACTGATATTTGCTTTCCCATAGCGTTTCCAGAGTTTTCCCAGTAATTCTGGAATATACTGCTCTTTTTTGATCGAGATTATTATCTCACGGGCAATCGGTTTTACTTCCATGTCAGCAATATCAGTTGTTGTAACTCTGGTGCCCACATCCCTCAGGAGAATTACCATCTGAAAAAGAGAATCTTCAGGTCTCAACACTACCTTTATTCTCCCTATTGCCGGGGCAAGCTTGAGACTTGAAAGATTGTCCTCGATAATCTTTCTATAAAATTCCTGCTCCGGAGCAATTGCGGACTCGACATCAAAGACTTCAAGCGAATCCATCTTTTCCTCACTCCTCCACAAAACCCGAAGCAAGCAAAGCTGCCCCTACTGCTCCTATCAGGTGTGAGTTCTCAGGCACAAGGACATCGATCTTTAGAAGTTCTCCGAGGGCTTTTGGTACTCCTGCAATTAATGATGACCCACCTACAAGAATCAGAGGCTCTTTAACATCTACTTCCTGCAACTGCTGCTCGTAGATCTGTTCTACTACACTATAGCAGGCTGCAGCAGCCACATCTTCAGGAGTGGCTCCTCTTGCAAGGGAATTTACAAGGGATTGAGTTCCAAAGACTATGCAGTAGCTGTTCATGGATACATGTTCATGCATCCCTTTAACTGCCAGGGCTCCGAGTTCGGTGATATCTACACCAAGCCGCTTTGAGATCATTTCAAAGAAACGTCCTGAAGCACCTGCGCAAATCCCACCCATTGTAAACATTCCGGGAATTCCGTCCTGAACCGAGATTGCCTTGTTGTCCATACCGCCTATATCAATAACTGTTGCATTGCCTTTTTGCTTATCAGCAAGGTAGACGGCTCCTTTTGAGTTAACAGTGATTTCTTCCTGGATAAGCTGGGCTTTCAAACTGTTGCCTACAAGAAATCGTCCGTATCCGGTCGTACCCAGAGCCTGAATTTCGTCCCTGGAAACACCAGCCTCTTTCAGGGCAATAGAGTAAGCTTCTTCAGCACTTTCAAGGACTTTTGTTGTGGGCACCCAGCCCTTGCCTATTATTTTGTTGTCCCTCATTACCACGGCTTTTGTTGTTGTTGACCCTGAATCTATTCCCGCGGTCAGTCCGGTCTGAACTTCCCTTGTAAGAAGGTGCCTGCGTCTGACAATTGTAGTAAGAGCTTCCAGGCGAGTAAGAAGTGTACCTGCACTGGTGCTTTCGGTAAAAGAATAGCTGATTACCGGAATGTTGGAGTGCTCATGGATATATCTTCTGACCTCATTTCGTACAATAGCTCCTTCGGCACACCGGAAACAGGTAGTAATGAAAACTCCGTCCGCATTGGTTATACCTTCAACAACAGCTTTTGCCCGGGCCATCATAAGCCTCAGGTCTCCACTTGCAACCTCAAGCCCGAAATCTCTGCCTATAGTATCTACGGATGAAACATCAATTTCAGGATAAATAAATTTTGCATTCACTTTAGCCGCTGCTTCTTCAAACTCAGGCTGAACTCCGGCATACTCAGAGCCACAGGATACCAGTGCAATCTTAACAAGTCCCGACTCTTCATCACTCATTTCTTGCCCTCCTTTTCCGACGGTTTTTCATTTTTTGCCTTTTCGTCTTCCTCAGACTTTTCCTTAGGCAATGACTCCAAAAATGTTACGATTTTGTTTACGAAATCGTGGGCTTCGTCGTCTGATTCCGGGTACTTTACCTCGAGTACAGGAACACCTTTTAAGCGGACCAGATACTTTGTCAGCTCATTTGTACGGTTACAACCCACACAACCAAAATCCGTAGGTGGGTTTTCAACTATAATTGCAGCTTCTGTCTGTTCTATAAGAGGGCCTATCAACGCCATCCTTCCCCTTACTCCAGCCGGCACTTCAATTGCAGCATACTTAAGACCCAATTTAGGATCTTCAGGAGTAATATTTATAGGAGGAGAATCAAGGCTGAGGTTTGTAACTTTTTCTCGGATCTGGCTCATCATGGTAAGGGGTTTGTGCCCGAAACGTTCAACCAAATCAGCTAAAATAAGACTATTTATAGGGTAAATGAAAACCTTTGCCAAAAAACTCACCTCGCAAGCTCCTCTTCAATAACTTTTACCAGGTCCGAAGTTTTAAGCCTGCATTTCTTTTTGCATTTTTCTGTTACACATTCCTTTGCTTCCAGTTCGTCAAGTGCAGCTCCTATGGCAGGAAGCATCTCCACTTCTTCCCTCAAGAAATGAAATCCCGGCCGCGGGCCTCCTCCCCTGCTTGCGCGGCAGCGCCTCTCATCTCCTGGAGGAAATCCCCTATCCTTCACAAAAATATGATTTTTATCCAGTTGTCGGATTTGTTCAACCAGGGTCTGGACATCGTCTTTGGCTCCTGATATGATAAGTCCAAAGCATGTCTCCTTTACCGTAACTGGAAACTCTGACTCATAGATTTTCATGGCTGCATCTGAAGGCAGCACTTTATCCGAACTGATTACAATGTACTTTGTAATCTCTTCTTTTTTCGTTTCAGTCATCTTTCGTCTCTCCTTAGTCTCGGGAGACTTTAACTTTCGATAAATTAATGTGAATCCGCTTAAATATCTAGATTCATTAAAGCGGACACGTTATAATGAGCTGACTTATTCGTTAGCAAGATTTAATCTGACCCAGCAAGCTGAAAATCATCTTGAGCTACTAACCGGGTACTTATACGTCTATTTATTTATTACTGTGCTTATGTATATTACTTATTTTATATATTATAATAATTATGTACGCCCAAATAGTTATCCAATTGTATTATAGTTTATACTTTTAAGTTTACTTGCGTACAATTTCAGTTACGTATATCACATCTCCTTCTTTGACAGCAAGGAGCTTTTCAGGATTTATAATCCGGCCGACAATATTAGTTGAGGAAAATCGTTCGCCGGTGGGGCCGAAAAGTTCGTCGTCTCCAAGTCTTACTCCTATAGTCCCCATTCTCTTTGAAGCCTGATTTGTGATCCCTATTTCTCCTCCGCGTACTTTGTCCGCAGGAGTATTTTCTGGAAGGATTTCCTTATACTTCACAACTTCCTTTTCGGTCTTAAAAAGGTAGGCGTCGTCATATATCATATAAACAGGCAGTTTCCCAACAGTTTTTGTTTTAAGTTCAAGACCATGGCGGAAGAAATCCACCGATTTCGGGGCTTTTTCAGGGTAAAGTTCAATCTCAATTAGCTTATCTCTGGGTACTGCATACCCAGTCACCTTTGCTTCTCCAAGGATCTCAAGGGTTGTTGGCGGGTTCTGACTGACAATTACGGCACCTTCTCCGGCATATCCGTCTTTTACCAGTTCAACCCCTATGGAAGAAAGTACAGGCTCGACTTCCTCAAAGCTATGTCCCAGAAGCACTATCTGGGGAGGAAGACTCTCAACCGAAAGCTTCTGTCCTTCTTCTGCGAGCTTAATGAGTTCGATTCCTTTCGTTACCTGCCCTACAACCGAATGGACAAGGCTTGAAGGACGCTCATCTCTTGAAATATATATTCTGCCCAACCCATATCCGACTGTACGGACAGAAACTGCACCTTCTCGTCTTGGCTCAAAATTTTCGTAAGGAGCAGATATCCCCTTCAGGTCATCATCTGAGATAAATGAGCTGGTAGTAACATCTATATTGAGCGTTCCTTCACGGGTAAGTGCATAGAAATGTTCTGCCCCTTTCGGAGCATTCCTTGAAAGCTCAACCTCAAAATAAGTAAATATGCTGTTTCCATCTTCAAGCAGAATAGAAAGATCAGTTGTGCAGGTCTTTTCTGAGATTTGTTCCCATTCTATAATTGGTTCAATACCAAGAATTGTATCTTCTCTGGAAAGCCTGGACAAAATTTTCCTTCCGGTCACAACTTCTGCAAAGACTCCGTCTTCAGGAGTTCCATATTCCGCAGTATGTCTTTTAAGTGAAAAAATAAGATGAGTATTGTGAGGATCGAAACCTCCTGCTCCAAACATCACCTCAAACGCTTCAAAGCTCCCTGCCTCATGCGAAGGTTTAATTTCAGCTTCAAAGGGCCCGAAAGCCAGAGCTTCAGGACTTGCCCAGTGAATAGATTTCCCTTCGTATTCTTTAAAATGTTCAGCCCATAATTTTCCTGAAGGCGATTCAGGATTTCTTATTTCTATCCTGAATTCTCCTCTGGGAGTATTGATAGCGTATTCGGTGACTGTTTCTATCTTTTCCTCAGCGACCTCTTTCAGAATTCCGACCGCTGTACCGGCTATATAAGGGGCTCTGGAAACTTTAAGGGCATCTTCAAGGGTAGAGCCTGCAGGTAAGGTATATTGTTGCCCATTCACCTCTACGCTGATCTCATTACTCGTAATCGGCACCTCATTTAGTATTTTTCTATACTAAGAGGTGGTAGCATATTTATATTTCTTCTGCAGCTTGGGCCCTTTCGTCTTCGGTGAGTTGAGATAGTATATTCTTCGGCTCACCTAAGTCTACAATTTTCCCGTTACGCATAAGTGCGACACGGTCACATATCTCGTTTACGAAGTCGATATCGTGAGAAACTACAACAAATGTTTCTCCTATCTCTTCTCTAGCTTTCAGGATGGAGTTCGTCACCGATACCTTGGTAATCGGGTCCATAGTCCCTGTTGGTTCGTCCATAATGACGATTCTCGGTTCCTTGATCAGAACCTGTGCAAGTGCAATCCTGTGCCGCTCCCCTTCACTCAGCTCATCAGTCATTTTGGGCAAAATAGCTTTTGCTTTGTTTTCTTCAAAACCTGCAGCTTTGAGAGTAATTACAGCTTTTCTGACCCCGAGTTCAAAAGGTAGATCAAGACTAATAGACTCGGTAAGATTATCTATTACTGAGCTATGAGTGTAAAGACCATACTCCTGGTGCAGGAACCCCATATATTTGGTTGCTCTTCCTTTATTTTCCACTCCCAGCTTTGTCATGTCAACCCATTCGTCTCCCACGCGAACCTCAACCTCTCCGGATGTGGGCGGTAATATACCCATTAGAATTTTTGAGGTTGTAGTCTTACCCGCTCCGCTCACTCCGACTAGCCCGAAGATTTCTCCTTCTTTTACATCAAAAGAGATACCGTCTACAGCTCTGACCACGCCTCTGTCAACTGAAATATAACGCTTTGAGAGGTCTTTTACCCTGATAATAGGTTCCCCGACCATGACATTCTTTTCTTGCCTCACAATGGATACACTTTGCATAAAGACTGCAGAAACCTCTAGTGGATCCCCTTCCTTGACTACCTCTCCGTTTTCAAGCAGGATAGCCTTATTCGCCATCTGTTCAATAACTTCAGGCCAGTGCGAAGTCAGGACCATGCTCATATTATAATTCTTGACTGCCCTTATCATAGCATCATGCACCAGCTTTGCAGTCATGGGATCAAGGGTACCTGTGGGCTCATCAGCTAACAGGAGCAAAGGATTCCTCACAAGCTGCCTTGCAAGCACAACCCTCTGTTTTTCTCCGCCCGAAAGTTCTCTTGCAACATGCATCATGCGGTGACTCAGGTTTACTTCTTCCAGCAGTTCGATTGCTTTTCTCATGGAGTCTTGTCCGGAATATCCGATTTCATTCAGGGAGTTTATGACGTTTACAAGAACCCTTTCGTCTCCGTAAAGTGCAAAGGTACGCTGAAGCATGATAGCTATACGCTTTGTAATATCTTTCCTTATCGGGTCATAAAGTGAAAGTTTTACAAAATCGGCTTCGAAAGCTTCCAGTACTTCCCCACAGACCGGGCACTTCTGGCCTTTCTTACTGGGGCGCTCTATGTATCCACATTTCGGGCAGCGGGATAGATGATAAATTACTTCACCTGAAATGTTCTCAAAAGACTCTGTGCCGCGCAGTACATGCATCAGGATTGTTTTTCCGGATCCGCTTTTTCCTAGAATTCCAACTATTTCCCCTTCATTGATACTTAAGTTTACGTTTTTCAGGGCCTTATGACCGTCGAAATCTACGGTTAGATTTTTGACTTCAATAAATACTGGCATGGATTTTCCTCCGCAATTATGAGCTGCAATACTTTCTGGTGGCTCTTGCCTGCCTGGGCATATCGCTCAAGAGTGAAAAGCAATTACTATAAATGAATAATACAATAGTACAAACAACAAATTTCACACACTTAACGAATTTCACACATTTGGGCAACAACTACATAAGAGTAAAGATTACATAAACGTAACGCATTATTTTTTCACTGTTAACATTTAAAGCACATTTAAAGTAAAGTCAAATTCCTCTGATGAACTTGCTTAATCAGTACTTTAATCTCGTCCTGTATACTGACTCGATGTGTTATATTTTTGTCTTATTAGTGACCCGTCGTGTTATATTGATTCGTTTATATAATAATTATCTTTACATCCTGATTACAGCGCTTTTACCACATCCACAACCTTTATAATATCATCAATTATCACATCTGCAGCTTCTCTTAGTTCTTTAGGTCTTTTGTCACCCTGCTGTGTTGTCATTACTCCTACATCTGCTGCTCTGAATGCCAGTATGTCGTTAATTCCATCCCCTACCATAATTACTATGTCATATTTTTGTTTTAGCTCAAGCACTACTTTTTCCTTCATCAGGGTGTTTGAAAAGGCAAAGACTCTTTCCTGGGGAATATTTATGAACTCAGCCAGCTGCATGAGAGCAAATAAACTATCTCCAGACGCTATATACGTATCCACTTTCATGGAATGGAGAGTCTGGACCGCTTGTAACGTGGTACTGAATACATGCCCTCCTGTACTCAGTATATATGGCACACTTCTAGCTTGAGAGTCAACTATCAGGCCTGCTGCCAGGTAAAAAACATTTGGACAGTGGGATGTAACTGCTTCCAGCACATCATGTATGTCGCCCATTCTTGGGGATGTTCTCTTTATGATATCACATGCAACCTCCGAAGTAAAGTTTCCTTTTGAACAGCTTATACCTATTGAAACTCTGTACTCTTTTATAAACTCAAACAGAGGCATATCTTTTCTAGAGCGCAAGAGTATATCACTTTCGGCATTTAGAACTACAAGCCCGCATCCATTCTTTTGCGCGACAATAGCAGTGCTCTCTATGTTTTCAAGGATATTCCCGGTACTTGCTTCCTTTGCAACTCTGTACATATGTAGAAGGGTTCCGGCACTGTCAAAGACCACTGCAATTCTTTTGGACATATCAAGTGATTAAGCTATTAAATAAAAAAATCTTTGCGAAAATCTGAGAATAAAATAGAGATTTATAAAAATAGTAATATGTGAAGAAAAGTTAACTTCACAGAAATGAGGCCCCTGAGATCAGGACACCAGCAAAGAACCCCAGGATCACTCCGGAATTCAAAAAGGGAAGACCTGCCTGTGGTTTTCCTTTCATTACCTGAATGGAAAGGATTGCGTGACCTAGAAGCGTGCCCAGTATGGCCCCAATGACTGGATAGAAATTACTTTTCATGAAGACATTTGCTGATACTACCAATAGGGTAGGCATAACCGCATCTCCGAGCCCCATAAAAAAGGCCTCATGCTTTTCTTCCTTTTTGAAGTCTTCCTTCAAGAAAGAATATTTCAGGTGTTTTGGAATTACAAACATTATTGGAAGCTTCAGATCCATTATCCCTTCAGCCATAGCTACCATATGCTTTGTTTTGTACACCGATATAGCGTCGTATATTGCAAGAAGCAGCAGAAGTACTATTACGGGGACAACTGAGAGAGAAATTCCTATCAGGGCACTGACCCCGGCTGCAATACAAACTCCCACAATGTCAACTACATACCATTCTGGATATTTATAGAGCAGCACTGTTATTCCTGTAGATAGCACAACTGAAGCAATGGACCCAAATCCTGAAAGAGACGGGATGAGGGTAAACAGGGCGAGGACTACGTAATAGATAGTGCTTATTATGGCCAGATAAATAAAGAGGCTGATTACCCACTTCATATTTTTCTTTATTGCTATAAGAACAAACAGGGTAAAAACCAGGATCATTACAATATAATATATAGAATTAGACACCTGGGTTGGGTCCTCAAAAGCCTGCATTCCACTAACTTCCATTGGCGTGGACAAAAAGAGTGCAAGAATCTGCACTATAAGGATTAGTCCTCCCATGGAAATAATGGGTAAATAATCTTTAATTGATTGTTCAATGGAACTCAAGTGCTAAACTCCTTAGTTCTTAACAGTATGCCTTTTCTATTCCTTTATATACTTACTGTATTTTCCCCTTCGTTTCTCATGACTATTTATATATAACTTTACCTGAGAATCTCGTTTTTCGTCTATTATATTAAATAGAGATTTTTCCACGAGATACTTCCAGGATACATCTCTGAGATACTGGCTCTTTTTTCGCAGGAGCGATAATCAAAAGTAACGAAATAAATCGATAAACATTAGTCTGTGAAAAAATTATATATTATACCTCTTAAAAAAGAAACAAAATAGAAAAAAGTAAAAAATCGAAAATCGTAAAAATAGAAAAGCAGTAAATACTTAAAGGAATATTCCGCTTGATATTTTGAAACAGGCTATATTACAGAATGCTATATTACAGAATGCTATATTACAGAATGCTATATTACAGAATGCTATATTACAGAATGCTATATTACAGAATGATTGTATATGTGCTTGTGTATGCAGAATAATTTTTACAGGTATGTTAGAGGTATACGATGGAGACTAGAGATACAGTATTTCTTGTTGTGATGGTTCTGTCATCCTTTCTTCTATCCTTTGAGTGGCTTAGAAGATTTGAATATAAACCCACAAATCCCTTGATTATTCTTTCGGTTATGGTTCTGGTCGGAACATTAGCTGTCATGCTCATCTCTGTAAACAATAGGCTTCAGGAACTCGAAAACAAAATGGAAGCAAAGGACCGTACTCTCAAGGTCAACATGGAGGGTACAGAAACAAAGATTGAAGAACGAATGAATGAGCTATCAAGCAAAGTTGATAATGCAGTTTACGAATTCAACCGCAGAAAATACCATTAATCTCATTTATAATTTTTATTTCAGGGCAAAATATTTAGTTTTCTATTTTAAAAAAGCATAGTTTGAATCCCCAGAGTTTTAACAATCAAATTTAATTTTTTATCAAGAAGTACTCAATAATTTATAAGTATGCTCTTTATAGAGCAGCAATCTTCTATATATGTGGTGCTAATTGAAAGAAAAAAAATGACTCAAGTATTTTTAGAACGGGCTCTCAATCTGTGTTCAGTTTTGAATTTAATTTATTAACATTTATCCTAATTTTAATACTAATATATGCTAATTTTTCTAATGTAATTAATACCCGGCCAGGGCATTTCGGACACAGGGCCCTTGATCTAGTAAATTATATATACTGGTTCGTCTGTAGAACAGAAGATATCTGAATTTTAACAATTACAAAATAATGAATCAGATATTCTGTATCGTAAGTTATTATTACTCAGAGTTAGTATCATTTGATTACTTGTGTAAGCAGGTAAAGAAGGAAAGCTAATATGCACCTTAGTCTGGAACCGATAGGAATTATTACAAAGGTTGCAAATAAATCGGAAATTTTGTATCCTCTTCAAATTGAGTGGAAATCCCTCAATTTCCACTCACTGAGCTTTTTTCTCTGATGAGTTGAGCCAGAGATGGCATCTCAAATGTACCGCCAACTCTATCACATATGTACTGATATGCGCTTACACCCAGTTTCTTTGATGTCTGAACAATCGTCATAAATGTGTCATTTGCCTTTGTTCCTTCCTCTGTTATGGTTTGAAGGCTCACATCTCTTTTTCTGACCTTTGCCCTCGCTGCTAATTCCGCTGCATTGTTATGCAGCGGAATCTCTGGCAAAACCAGCACCTTCAATAAATGTTCCTTGTTCTCCTTCGTCTTAGCGATTCTTTCATCCAGCTGTTCATATCTTGTTTTGGTAGAAAACAACTGATCAAACTTAATGGATAATTGCTCAGCTACCTCTGACTCTGGGTTTATTCTAAACTCACAAAGTTCACCATAAAAGTCCCAGTACATATCCAGAAAAGCTTCCAGCTTTTCTTTATAATAAGGAACTATTGGCCTCAATTTCTTGTAGTTTCTACCATCATGAATCCAGCAAAGAGCATGATGATATGCGATTTGCTGGAATTGACGTGCATCATCACTCAAAAGTGCGGTAACCACAGGTATGTCTGTACGTTGATGATAGGCCGCAATTGCACAGGCTTCAAGAACTTTCTTCTTAGTAGTTTTTCCACCACGCAAAAAAATACAATCCAGTTTCCGATGCATTTCCTCGTCACTGAATATTTTGTTTTTTAAAGAAGAGAGCTTTTCCAGCCAGCTTTTAGAAACATTAAACGTTTTCATCAGGTCAAATGCTTCAGCATTAAAGCAGTACGTTTTTTCTTTTCCACATAAAAGCACATCTAAAATGGTTTCTCGATTCTTTTTGGGAACTGTAAAATAAGCAGTATAATAAGGATTACAAAGAATCTCAGTATAATTATTGACACCGTTGACTCTTGCACCTGTATCATCAATCTGCTGATAAGGCGTAGCCTTAAGACCTTCCAGAAAAATATCAGCTTTCTCCTGATGAAAGAGATCAATATCTTTTGTCAAGATTCGAGAAATAGTGGCTTTAGATATATGAACACCAATATTTTCCAGGAATTCATGTATTTTTGGCTCTGAAACATTAGCAACATGATTAAGAGTGATTATAAGAGACTTGATTCCGGGACCAAATTCACCCTTTATACTTTCTGGAAGTTTACCGGAATATGTTTTGTGCTCAGAAGGAGAATAAAAAATCTCTATTCTGTAGTTAGTGTTCACAGGCTTTATGGATACATCTTGAATTATTACGTTTCTATAACCATTAAGATACGCATCACTGGGTAAAATAGATCTATCAACGTTACATGTTTCAGTTTGATGAACCTCTATTTTGTCCAGTTTAGATTTAGACTCTTTATCCTATGTAAGTTTTATATTTCTTCTCTCTTTTTCAGAAGAAATGTCTTCATTCTTTTTAGAGCCACGAATCTTAGGTTTGGTTTGTTCACCTTTGAGTAAGTTGATTTCATCTCGAAGCTTCTGGACCTCTGCCTTGAAAAACTCAATTTCTTCATTCTGCTTTTCAATGATAGCAAACAAAATGTGAAAGACATTGGCATATCTTTCATCTTTAATTTCATCAGGATTGATGTCCAGTGAAGCAAGCAATTGTTTTAAAGCTTCGAGTTCCATTTTTTTTACTCCAAAATATGATAAGGGAAAATGGAACAACTATTATATTTTTTCGGTGGTTGGAAATCCATTAAATTTGAAGAGGATACAAAAATCGCATTTGCTCAATTTGGGTATGAGGCTTTCATAAATTTGTTCATAACCACTATTCATAAAATACTCCCTTCAGTGTGCACCGAAGGTGCTCATTAGCTCTTATTTGGGTTATTAGAATTCCATTTTGAATATATCCTCAATACAGAATATGCTTACTTACATATAAGTAAGTGCTGGTTAAACAAACGATAAAATAAAAAAAATATTTTTGAAGGAATATCTAAAACTCTTAGAATTAAAAACAATAGTATATGGGGTTTAAACTGATTAATAATATTCAGAGTTCTGATTTAATAATTAACGAGTTAAAAGCAGTTCCTCTTGTCCATAGCTCAGTCTTCTTAAGTGAAGAAGAGCATAGCGAAAAGGGCAGCAGACTGCCGAAATACAACCGGCTGCCAAAGCGAAATTAAGGTATTATAGCACAGAATACAGCATTGATGCCGTTCCTATTCCAAGGGGTTCCGCTATAAGTTGCACGTCGTATTTCTTTCTAAGCTCTTCCGAAATTGCGCAGGGAATTCCAGGGGTGGAAAGCACGCAATTCTCCGAAAGTACAGCTTCAGGAATCGTGTTTGCGCATGGGGTCGCCTCGAAAATAATGGAAAACTTTTTTGGTTTTTCAGGGTCGAATGGGATAACCCCAAGGTTTGAAACAGCTTTCTTAAGGAATCTTGCGTCAGGATCATATCCGTAAACCCTGAAGCCTTTCTGCACAAGTTGGGCTGCTCCGGGAAAACCTACCTTTCCGAGCCCCATAACAAGTACGTCCTTTGAGTCGGTTTTCAGGTATCTGGAAGCGATCTCAGCATAAATTATACCTGTGCAGGGTTGATTATTGGCCATTTTTCCATTTTTGATGTTATGGGCAAGGAAAGTGTGGTCGTCTGCCATAAGGATGATCTCGGCTCCGTTCTGCACAGCTTCATAATAGCCGCTAACATCCGGCATATCCGTAACAAAACTGTCAAATCCGAAATACTGCGTAATTGCATGCAGGGAAGCCGAAAAGTTTCCTATTATCCCGTTTCCCGAAGTTACAGGCACGATGCCTACTTTTTCAGAGCTCGTGGAAGTACCATAGAGAGCTTGACAGACGCCTTTTATATCAAGCCCTGTTACTCCTTTCACGACAGAGTCAGCTTCTTGAAGCTGTTTATTAATATTTATCAAATCATTTGGGGTTAAAAGTGCCATTTTTATCGCCATTTCCTGTTAGGGGAATTTAAATTTTATATTCATTAAATCTGGATTTTTTGAATCTCAGTTACTTTAACTGAGTTTTAGAATTTTAATATCTTTTAAAACTTAGACTCTTTAAAACTTAGACTCTTTAAAACTTAGACTCTTTAAAACTTAGACTCTTTAAAACTTGGACTCTTTAAAACTTAGGTTTAAAGAATCTTAATCTCTTCAATCATTTTCAATATCTGTTCCAGTACTCGAATTTATTCCTTCACTCAACCGCTCCTTCAGAACTGAAAAGCCTTTGCTTTTTTTTGCCTCAGCTTCGTCCTCATCCTTGCCGCAGGAAATCAAAGCAAATACTGGATTTTCTCCTCTGTAAAGTAAAATTTTAATGCCTGGCTCTTCATAGAATATCTCGTATTCATCGTCCTTGGAAAGAGCCTGTTCTCCCACAGGAACAAGATCCCCTTTTTTTTCTAGCATAAAGTGCTCGTAAATACAGCATTTTTCGCAGATTTTTTTTACGTCAAGCCCTGTTCTCTGCAAAGCAGAATCTGCTTCCTGAGACTGCTTGTCAATATTTGTCAAATCATCTGAGGTTAGTTCCATATTGATCTCCGTTTCCTGTTTTGAGTAATTCTAGTTTATTTAATCCATTTTAATACCCTTTTGGTTCTTTTTTATTCCGTCATAAAACCGCTCCGAAACGATCTTTCAAAACCGAAAGTCCTTTGCATTTTTTTGCTCCGGTTTCTTCCCTGTCCTTGCCCCAGAAGATCATGGTAAATACCGGGTTTTCTCCTTTGCAAAGAAAGATCTCAATGCCGGGTTCTTCATAGAATTTTCCATAGTCGTTACCCATGGAAAGTACCTGTTCTCCCACAGGAATAAGAACACCGTTTTCTCCAAGCATGAGATGCTCGTAAATGCAGTATCTGTTCTCGGGAAGAGACTTGATTTCCTCAACACCGTCAGTAAAGGCGCGGAAAAGAAGTTCTATCAGGTTAATCCCAGAAGAATAGTAAACTACTGTAGGTGTCTGACTTGGAAAGCGGGCATCGATTTCAATTACCCTGAGTCCTTTTGGGCCGAAGATTGCTTCCACATCCATAATCCCGTTCAAGGGAAGATTTGCTGCAAGAGAATAGGATATCTGCCTGAATAAAGGATTAGCAGGAAGCGGAGTTACCATGTGGCAGTCATAAGTTTCGTCTATATGGACCAGGGTCTCTTTTACCACGGCAAAATGACTTCCGTCCCCGACAACTTCGAGAGAAACGACCTCGCCTTCCACATATTCCTCAACCAGCATGTCAGGTTCAAGGGCCTCAAGCTCTTTGTCATCATAAATTATCCTGGCTCCCACACTGCTGCTTTCGCAGGGAGGTTTTACAAAATAAGGAGGCTCTGAGGGCCTGTCCTGCGGAGTTGGGACTCCTATGGACTTAAAATAATCTTTTGAACTTTTCTTGTCCCTGCTTATCCGATAAGCTTCAAAATCGAAAAGTACCGGGCAGGAGAATTTTTCTTTTATTGAATTCAGAAATTCAATGCAGGCCAGGTTTTCGTTTACAGGAAATACAGCATCAACCCTTTTTGAGAGCTCAAGGAGTTTTTCAGGTTCCTTTATCACGTCAAAACAGTGGAATTCGTCCACATAATTTCGGATCAGAGCCTGCGGATTTTTATCCACCAGAACTACTTTCATTCCGGCTTTTTTAGACAGATACGCAGCTTCGAAGCCCTGAAGTTTCCCGCCCACAAGACAGATCGTTTTCAAGCTAGCACCCCAGAACTGCCTCAAAGTCAGCCTGTCTGGCAGGTTTCATACCCATGGTTTCAAGCCTTCGGATCACACTTTTTATGTCCCTGTCCCGTTCTTCAAGGCCACGGTCGTAGTTTGCAACGCCTTCCAGTTGGGAATCGGGAGGAAGGATAGAAGTAACAATATTTGCCCCTGCGTTTAAGCGGTAAACCATGCCGTCAATACCTTCCAGGTCAAGGGAGGCGGGGATAAGGCGTTTAGGAAACAGTAACCTGAGAACCGAGATGATTTTCAGTTCTGAGAGATTTGACTTATCCCTGAAACCTTCAAGCGGGGTTCCTTCCTGGGGCAGGAAAGTCATAACTCTGACCATATCAGGATCGTTTGTGCTCATTCCCCTTAAGGACAGAATAGTGGATTCGATATCGTTTCCAACGCCTGTGAGGATTCCGTCTTCTACACAGTACCCCTGCTTTTTAGCAAAACGGCGTGCATTGACACGTCCATCAAATGACTGCCCAACTCTAAGTTTCCGATAGAGTTCAGTATCATATGTTTCCTGGTAAAGGGCCAGGAAGTTTGCTCCTTTTTCCCGGGCTTTGAGAAGAGTAGCGTTATCCATCAAGCCTGGAGAAATCATAATGGGAAGCCCAAGTTCCTGCTTTACTATCTGGACAAGCTCAACGAAACGGTTCGGGTCTTCATAGTAATAGGGGTCTTCCCCCATGGTCAGGTCAACCATATGAAAACCTGATCCTTTCAGGGTTTTGCAGGTTTCTTTTATCTCTTCCATGGTCAGTCGATAGCGGTTGATCTCGTTTCGACAGTTATAGTAGCAAAAGGAGCATTGATTTTTACAGTAAGTGGAGAAATAAATGAAACAATTAAGAAATACCCTGTTGCCAAAATAATGATCTCTTACTTTTCGGGCTGCAGAATAAAGCCTTTCCAGATCGTCTTTGGATTCAAGGGAAAGAAGAGCCCTCAGGTCGTTATCAGTTAATTGATACCCTTCAATGACCTTTTCTCCCAAACTGTCAAATTCATCAAGTGCCATTTTTTGGATCAAAATTTCACCCTCTCATAGATTCTTCAGATATTTACCGACCCTATCAGAGCCGATTGTCAACTTAATCTCACCATTTAGCTTATTTTGCCATATTGAGTTTTTACCATCCCGTTTTTGATTCAATGTTGCCATTCTACTTTTTGCCATTCAATATTGTCATTCAATATTGCCATTCTACTTTTTGCCATTCAATATTGCCATTCAATGTTGTCATTCAATATTGCCATTCTACTTTTTGCCATTCAATATTGCCATTCAATGTTGTCATTCAATATTGCCATTCAATATTGCCACTGATATTGCCATTTTACTTTTTGCCATTAATACTGCTATTTTGCCTTTTGCCATTTGATATTGCCATTAAGTATCGCAATTCTTTTTGCCTTTCAGAGTTCTTTTTACCTTTAAGAGCTGCAATTCATTTTGCCATTAAGTACTGCAACTCTTTTTGACATCCAGTATCGCAATTCCTTTTTTCCATTTAATGCAGTGTTTTAATATCTTCAATTTATCTTTAGAGATTTTTAGTTACCTTGGACGGACTTTCCAGCTTACAGGCTGGTTGAAATCCCATTATAGTAAGATTCGGACCTTGATGCCCTCTTAATGTTTTTAAAGCCGTGCATAACCTTGAGCAAGCGCTCAAGCCCAAAACCTGCACCTATCCATGGTTTGTCAATGCCCCATTCCCGGTCAAGAGGAACTGGCCCGACGACTGCTGAAGAAAGCTCCAGGTCCCCGTGCATTATATCAAGGGTATCCCCATAGACCATACAGGAATCTCCTACGATTTCGAAATCGATTTCCAGATAGTCCAGAAACTCTTTGATGAGAGCTTCAAGATTTTCACGAGTACATCCCGAACCCATCTGGCAGAAATTAACCATGGTAAATTCTTCCAGGTGCTCTTTGCCGTCAGACTCTTTCCGGTAACAGGGCCCGATTTCGAAAATCTTTATCGGATCTGGTAAAATCTTATCGAGTTTTCGCAGATAGTTGTAAAGAGTTGGGGCAAGCATTGGCCTCAAGCAGAGGTTTTTATCTACCCTGAAGACCTGTTTTGAAAGTTCAGTATCGCTGTTAATGCCCATTCTCTCCACATATTCTGCCGGAATAAGGATAGGAGACTTGATTTCCAGAAAACCCCGGTCCACGAAAAATTTCGTAATATCACGTTCGAGTTTGCCGAGGTAGTCTTCTCTATCATTGGTATAGAGCCGCTGAAAATCGTTTTTTCTTCTTGTCACAAGTTCGGACTCAAGTTCCCTGAAAGGCTTTGAAACATTCAGAGAAATTTTATCTTCTGGACTTAAGAGAGCCTCAACCCTATCAAGCTGGCTTCTTGTAAGCGAAGGAGCAGGAGCCGATGCGGGAACAGACGAATTTGGAGTTGATTTTGCAGGCGAAGGTACAGATCCGGATGTGTTCGTCGATGCCTGTGCAGAAACGGGATTTTCCAGAGGCTTCGGAGCCCTTGAAACTGATTTCGGCATGGCTTTTTTGACCTTTGGAGCAGAAACTACCTTAACCTTCACACTGGTTTTGCTTTCGGTTGATCTTGTGAGGAAATTATTGATATCCTCGTCCGAAACCCTACATCGTTTGCAGGTTTTTCTGTACTTATGATGTCTGAATGCTCTGGCTGTTCTACAACTCCTGGAATTATTCACAACAAGATGGTCTCCGCACGCCATTTCAATGTATATTTTCCTTCTTGAGACCTCATGGTGCTTGATTTTGTGGAGCGTGCCAGTCCTAGACATCCAGAGCCCGGTCGCAGATATTAAAACATCTAATGGTTTTTTATCCATAGTGTCACCCCTGGTGAATTAAAAGCCCGGATGATTTCCAAGAAATAGTATTTCAAAATCCCGGCTTACTGAGTATAAGCACGGAGCCAGCAATTTGCTGACAGCTACCCGGAAAATAGAAGCGATCCACACAACAGAAACAATTTATATAGTCTGGAAAAAAAGTCTCCAGCTTTTATAAAAGATTTCGGCGGAATGTTCTGAATGTATCTAGAATGTTATTTTATTGCCATTCCGGGATTCAGAAATATGGCGGAAACCCCGGGAATCTAACCCGGCTGAACGGATTTAGAGTCCATTCGATCTACATGATCAGGTTTCCTCCTCGGCAAAATAGATTGAACAATGAGTTTTGCTTCCTGTATGGTGGTCTTAATTAATAATATAAAATAATATTATTTAATATATATGTTTGTTGGTGAAAATATAAGAAAAATAGATTCTTATTTATAAATTTATTGCCCGAGTCCCGTCACCCGAGTCCCGTCACCCGAGTCCCGTCTCGGGAGGACGGTGCCCTTTTCGCTTCGCTCAAGAGGGCTGAATTATGAGCAAGAGAAGTTGTTTTTCAATTTGCTGAAACGAGTTGATTTACCTGCAAACCTTTTCAAAAAGGCTTGATCGAAAACTAACTCCAGCAACGACGTGATCGGTGATCAAACGGCGCAACTGTTGCGGGTCAACGGTTGCGTCAGGTGAAGAAAAGGTGAAAAAAGAAAGTGGGTGAGAATTTAGCCCACCATAAATTATCTCGTTATTTTGCTGTGATTTTCAGTTTCGTTATATCGATAGCATCTTCGGGGCAGACGCCGACACAACGGCGGCAACTTGTACCAAGACATTTCTGACTGTCGTATTTTGCGATCCTCTTGCCGTCTCTTTCTACGATTTCAAGAGCAGTTTCAGGGCATTCTTTTACGCATTTTTTGCAGTAGACGCACTTTTCCACCGGGACTTCGAGGATTATGCCAATTTCTTTGAGGATGGAAAGCCCACCTGACCCGACCTCTTCTATGTCTTTGCTGACTCGCTTTTCGATGCTTACATGTTCGAGAGTTTTCGGGAGGGAAGGCAGGCCGTAGAGTTCAAGCATCTGGTCATACGTCTCAAGTGGCATGCCCTGGGTCCAGTAGGAAAGCTCGCATAGGTAAAAATTGTTGAAAGTCTCGCTGGTCGCCATCATGAGGTGGTCGGCAGTAATTTTCTTTGCAATCTCAATTACGTCATCCAGCCTGGACTTTTCCAGCACAAGTTTCCGAGCAAGCGCAAGCGAGGTATTTCCGAACTGGACAATTTTTTTTGCATATCCCGGCGCGGCTCCGAGCCTGCGGGCGTCTTCAGCGTCCACATAGGCTCCGGAAGCTCCTGACATATATGCGTACTCCAGGTCTTCGTATTTGATTCCGGATTCAACGATCAGGGTCATATGGGCAGCCCGGATTGCCCCGATAGCTTTTCCTGCTTCTTCAACGTCCTTTTCAGTGATCTCAATCCCGGGACCCAGGATCAGCTTTCCATTCGGAAGTTTAGGAAATTTTTCAATCAGCCCTTTTCTCAGTGCAAGGGCAAAAGCCGAGATAACTCCTGTGCCTGTGATTCCGACGGCTTCGAATCCGTAGGACTCCTTTATATCTCCTGTAACCGGATTGATAAGATAAGCGTCCTGTTTTTCCATTTCCCTGTCAAGAACTATAATTTTCCAGTACTGTCCTTCAGGTTTTACATCACAGATCGCGCCCGGGCTTGCGAGCATGCCTGAACTTATACCCTGCCCTTCAATCGCAGGTCCTGCTGCGGCACTTGCAGTGATAATTCGATCCCCGATTTTCAGAGCCATTTCGGCATTTGTTCCGTAATCCGTGACAAGCGAAGGTTCTGGCTGGATAAGAAAATCGGTTTCAAGCATCATAGCTAGGGCGTCAGCTCCAATCTCGTGCTTGATTGCAGGGGGTACGATGATTTCACAGTTAGACAGGTCTTTTTCTTCGAAAATTTCAGATGCAGGAAATACACGGGCATCTCTTTTCACATTCCGGACTCCAAGCATCTTCTGCTTGTTTTCTCCTGCATAGGCAAGGTCCCTTATTTCAGTATTCTGGAAAAGGGAAAGCTGGATAGGGTTTCCGCAGACTGCAAGCCGTTCCACCCTTGAAAGGTCAATATCGAACCGCAGAAACATCCTCCTGATGGTCTCGATAATTACCTCATGAGCCACATCTTCACCTGTTGTGATTGCAAAGTCCAGGTGGTCCATGACATTTCCTCCGGGGAGGGGATGGCCCATGGTTATAACTGTCTTTAAGGTTTCCTTCGTTTCAAGATCAATAAGCTGGGCTCTAAAACCGCTGGTACCCAGATCAAGTGCTATTCCATACATTTTTCAGGTCCTCCTGGAAAGTATAATGTTTTGAGGCGTCCGGCAGTATGAACTACCTCATACAGGGGCGGGATATGAGGACTATAATTTGAGTGAAATTTCTAATTCGGCGTCAATAGGGAAAGGATATAATAATTTTAGAATTTATGAATTATATAGCTATAACTACGAGTTATATAAACTATTACTAATAGCTGGCTAACAAGTATTGTGAATAATGGCTATTAAGCTATTGTTATTCTTCAAATTGGTTACTCTTCCGACTTTTATAATTTTTTATAATTAGTTGTTTTTCAAATCCCTTAAATTTCAAACATATCATTTTTTACAAAGATAACCTACAATAAACCCATCACATTTAACAGATTCAATACAAAACCCAGTGTTTTTTAGGAGCTCTTCCATAATCCAATCCAGCGTTGAGAATTCTTCCCTTATGTGGATTTCTGTCTCTTCAGCAAGTTTGTCCCCTGCAGATTTCCTAAGGTCATCTATAATTTTATTAAAGTAGCTGTCATAATCCGAAATCAGTGAAGGGAAAACAACATCACGCAAGTAGAACTTTCCGCCTTCCTTCAACATTCCGTAGATCCTTCTCAGAGCAATCATTTTCCAGTAGTCTGGAAGGTGGTGTAAAGCTAGTTGAGTGACAATAACATCGAAAGGTTCATCGTAGTTCTCATATGTTAAAAAGCCAGCATTATAAAATTCTATATTTGTTTTTTTCTGGCTTTCAGCCTTCATTTTTGCAAAGTTTATCATCTTTTTTGAAACATCAATAGCCACAACTTTTCTGCAGTGAACTGAAAACTTGTGTGCCAATTCCCCTGTTCCCGTTCCGATTTCAAGAATTGAGTCCGTTTTCTTTATATTAAGAAGTTTTCGAATACTGTTAAATTCACTTTCAATATCTCTTAATTTCTGCATACGTAAATCATAAGCGTGTACTTCTTCAAGATCTGTATAATCTACCCCGATTTGTTTGAATTCATCATAATACCATTGTGGATACTGACTCATAGCTGTCCCTTCCTTTAGAGCCTATCCGAAAAGTCCCGCTGCTCTGAAAGTTATCCATGCACATGCGAAATGAAGCATAGCAAGGTAATTCTCAATTTTCTTTTCCCATCGAATAAGCAATCTTCTGAATCTATTCATCCAAG
>Ga0183095_10053_pt14 | contig 32642 bp, 28 predicted proteins | sample BioMet4_FD_130346 | JGI IMG/M metagenome (GOLD analysis project Ga0183095, IMG submission 130346) | Microbial communities from bioreactor (seeded with sewage sludge) at LBNL, California, USA - Biofuel metagenome 4 (v2) (version 3) | ecosystem: Engineered > Bioreactor > Anaerobic > Unclassified ...
AGATAAATTTATCGAAGTTAACTGCATCTAAAATGCCAATACTTAACAACAACTACACATACATCGATCTTTTCGCTGGTATCGGCGGATTTCGTCATGCCATGAATGGATTTTCAAACGGCCAGGCTCAGTGCCTGTACGCATCCGAAATCAACGACGCCGCAGCCAACATTTACGAGCATTACTTTCATCAGCGACCGCTTGGCGACATCCGACAGGTGGACCCGCTTCAACTGGGCTATCCAGCGCCGGACGTCGTCTGCGGAGGGTTTCCATGCCAGACTTTTTCAAAAGGCGGAAATCAGGCAGGATTTAAGGACTCAAGAGGCACTTTGTTCCGCGAAATCGTGAGAATAATTGAAGAATACCCGAAAGAACAACGCCCAAGAATCCTAATTTTAGAGAACGTCCAAAATCTTCTACACCACGACAAAGGGGAAACGTGGAAAACGATTCATCATGAAATCGAGGGGGCGGGGTATAACGTTATAGAAAAGCCCATCGTCGCAGCCCCAAAGGACTTTGGCGTGCCCCAACTCAGAAACCGTGCAATTATTCTCGCCGTCCGAGACGATATTTACGACGGCCCCATCGATCTTCAGATAAAGAGAATCAGAGCTGGGCACAGCCATCTTTCAAGCATCCTAGAAACAAATCTTTCCGATGAAGATAAAAAGAAATACGCATTGGACGATAGGGAGACCCACATCCTCGACTGCTGGCAGGATTTTATGAACAGGATCCCGAAAGAAGAATGGGTAATCGGATTCCCTATTTGGAGCGATGAATTCGGAAGCAAAAAAAGTATCAAAAAGCTCCCCCAGTGGAAGCAGGACATTATAATGAAGAATAGAAACTTCTATATTGCCCATCAAGAACAGCTCAGCGATTGGCTGAGACAGTGGCACGTTAGGAAAGACTTTACCCCCACTGACCGAAAGTTCGAATGGCAGGCGGGAACGGACATGAATTCCGTTTATGAAGGCATAATCCAGTTCAGAACCAGTGGAATCCGCGTAAAGCGCCCAACCGAGTCTCCGGCTCTGGTGGCTATGGACCATCGCCCGATTTACGGGCCGTTGCGGAGGTACATCACTCCAAGAGAAGCAGCGAATCTCCAGAGCTTCCCGCCTGATTTCCAATTCGGAGACGATGAGCACGAAACGTACAAGCAATTAGGGAACGCCGTAAACGTCGTTGTCATACAGTCGATATTCACACTATTCGTCAATTTCTTGAATCAAAAATTGGGGGAGCAAAACCATGGAAACAACTAAGGAATACGATGTCACCGTCGAATCAGGTATCATCGCTATTTTCCAATCTCAGACATACAAACTCGAACGAGTCATGGCGGAGTTTATCGACAACTCCCTCCAGAATTTCCTAGACCACGAAAAGGAACTGTCAAAAATGACTGATGGCGGCAAATGCAACGTCAGTATCATTTGGGACGACAAACACATCATCATCAGGGACAACGCATTTGGAATGACCGATGAAGAGTTCGGCCGGGCGCTTAAACTGAAGGCTTTCAATCCCAGAGCGGCGGAGGGAAATAGGCTTTCCGTTTACGGAATGGGGCTCAAATACGCCGCCGTCTATCTTGGAAACCACTACGCCATCGATAGTTCTTGCTATGGAGCCGGCAAACACCGGCACGCGGAAATCGATGTCCCAACATTTGAGAAGGAAAACCCAAAAACCGTTCCCGCGAAGATCTCCGACATTATGGAGGACGAACACGGCACCGTTATCGAGATCACGAGCCTTCGAGCCAAACGTACAGACGAAAAAGAGAAGGATCTGAGAGACAAACTCGGCGTTATCTACCACTATTATATTCAACCCGGTATTCTCACTATCACCGTTAACGGAATCCCAGTCCATTATCAAAAGCCCGAACTAAGGAAGAACGACAAGGAAGGGGGAACGTACTTTGAAAAGTTCGAAAGCGCGTTCGATTCAAACGGAGTCACATATTCGTTCACGGGGTGGGTTGGCATCTTGGTGAAGGGCGACCAGTCCAGAACCGGATTGAACCTTGTCCAAGCGAAAAGATGCATCCAGCTTGGATACCGACCAGAAAAGATTTTCGGAAAAGGAAACAGTTTCCAGAACTCGCGAGTTGTAGGCGAGGTCGTTTTCAGTGGGGACCACAGTATTCTTTCATACGATAAAGACCAGTTTGTTTGGGCGGACAACGGAGCGGAGGACGCTTTCATTGCAAAATTGATGGCAGACCCACGTTTCTCCTCCATCATTAAGGCCTCAAAAGACCTCAAAAAGGAAGAGAATGCCGATAAAATCAGAGAAAAAACTTTCGACAACGTCGATCTTCCGGGAGTGGAAGCAGAGAAAACGAAGAAGAAAAAAGATGAGTCCAAGGGAAAAGACCCCGTCGTCACCTCGCCAGTTCAGCCAGTTCAGCCAGTTCAGCCCGTTCCGTCGAGTGAGTCTTCATCGCCGGCGCCCACTCCAGAGAAGCCAGCCGATTCGGCAAAGCCAAAGGACGAGCCGACATCGGCTCCAGTTTCGGCTCCGGAACCAGAAAAAATCCCTGGCAATTCCGTGACAGTCGAAAATGATGGCCTGTTCAAAAAACTAACTGTCGACGTTGAGGGAAGAAAGGTCCCGCTTTATGCCGATGTCGTGGAGGGGTCCCCTGACGATGAGTGGCTAACAATGGACCACTACAAGGACGGCTATATGCTCCACATCAATTTCAAGAATTCCTACATCGCCAAAAATTTCACGACTCAAAACGCAGTTGTCGGGTCGAACGCGATTGCTTTGGCAATCGGTGCCTCCATTCTGAAAGCTCAGGACTCTGGACTAAAATTGGGCAACTCGCTGCTCCTTTTGAAAGCGTTAAACGGGAGCATGACGACCCCCGAGAAAGACGAAAATGACAACTGATTCCAAAATCATAGTCACAGAAACGATCGGAGGCCAAGATTCGGGGAACATAAAAAGCCCGATTCTGAATGGATTTTTCCTATCGAAATTTCGAGAGAATATGCTTGTAGACGACTCTGAGAGGACAGTCGATCACATTCTTGCGAACTCCTACCAATCAATCGGGTATTTCCGCGACCCCCACTGCTCCGAAAAATCGCTGCTTCAAGTTCCAGTCAGAATACTTTGCTTGGGGAAAGTGCAAAGTGGCAAAACCTCCTTCTTCCTTGGGTCAATAGCGCTCGCTTTCGATAACGGCTATGACATCGCTTACATCCTCGGAGGGACAAAACTCCGGCTGAAAAAACAGAACTTAGGCCGCGTCGAAGAAGCCTTTCAGAACAACAAGGACAAGGTAAAAGTCATCGATGTCACCCGAGGCTTCAAGGATGATTTAAGAGACCTCATCGCAAAAGGCTTCAAGCTGATACTTGTTATCCTCAAAAACCCCGCGAAGAAGACAAACCTCGGTCAACTCGCTAAGTACTCCGAAGAATACCAAGATATACCCGCTCTGATTGTCGACGATGAAGGGGACGAGTTTACCCCAGGCAATCCGAAAAGCAAGACGAAAACCGGCGGGAAAACGCATGATAAAATCGGCGAAATCATAACTAAATTCACTCGCTGCACCTTTTTAACCGTGACCGCGACCCCACAGGCGAACCTTTTGGTATCCACCTTCGACGTTGTTTCCCCGGACAGGCTGGTCCTCGTCCAGCCAGGTGATGGATACACCGGTGGCACTGAATTCTTTGACGACTCGACCAACCCCCATGTTGTCGTTATCGGCGATAGCGACGATTTCCAAGAATCGATCCCGGATACTTTCAAAGACGCGCTTTGGTTCTTCCTTTTCTCATGCGCGCTGAAACTCAGCCAGGGGGACTCCGATCCGTTTTCCATGCTCGTCCACCCGTCATCATTCAACGCCATTCAGGACATTGTGGCAGCGCGGATAAAACAATATTTCGAGGAAGCCATCCAATCAGCCTTCGCTAACCCAGGAAGTATGGAATGGGACAGCGCAGTAGACTGTCTAAAAGACGCCTTCAACGACTACTGCACTAAAAATAACGCGCCGACCGTCTCTTTTGAGCAAATCCTCAAATCAGTCCCCGAGGTCCTAAAAGGATTCAAGATTCAAATCATCAATTACACGGCTGGTGACTACGGCGACGAAACTAAAAAGGGCGAAAAGCCCCTCTTTCCTTATAAGGTGAAGGTCGGCGGCAATATGCTTGGCCGAGGGCTAACGATTGACCGGTTGATAGTGTCCTATATTTACAGGGACTCGAAAGAGCCGGCGGTCGACACGATGTATCAGCGCTGCCGCTGGTTCGGGTACAAACAGAGTTATTTCGATATTTGCCGAGTCTATATGACGCAACAAATCCAGGAAAAATTCATAGCAATCGTCAGTCACGAAACCCATATGTGGGCGACGATGGACGCATTCCTGAACACGCAGATCAACATCAAGAAACTTAAACGAGTCTTCCAGTTAAACAACCAGGACCTAATCCTAACGCGAAGGACGGTCTCGAATACCGTGGTGCTCAAGGTCATCGCGTCAGGAAACCGGCCAGACGAATGCATAGACATCTCTGATGAAGACAAGCGGAATAACCGCATCGTCTTCGATACGTTCCTTTCCAAGCATCAAAGCCAAGGAAAACTCGTCGATTTCGACAATTCTCCAGACCATAGGCAGCGCCATTTGCTATTAGATCTCCCCTACTCGACCCTTTTCGATGATTTTCTTTCAAAAATCAAATTCGCTGACGAAAGCAAGTTCGACATCAACGTTTTCTCCAATTTGCTAAGCCTAGTTAAAAACGGAAATAGAGAAGACAAAATTTTGGTAATGGTAATGAGGCCAGAGACCTTCGAGGTTCGTTCGCCGCAAGACGACACTATGATGAACATATCAAGGTTGCTTCAAGGACGAAACGACAAAACCGCTTTTACTGGGGACATATATCCCGTCGACATATCTGGAAAAGAATACAAAAACACCCCATTCATTCAGATACACCTTATCCGCTTGAGCGAATCCGTGCCAAAATCAGAGGCCTTCCCATTGATTTCGTTCAACAATCCGTTTACAGCTTCGACAATCCAAATGGTCACAGGAGACAATTCATATGATAACTGACAATTACCGCTACATTGGCGACATTACGCAAGAGGAATTCGAAACGGCCCCGGTTCTGCCCTTCAAAAGCGAAGATGGCAAGCCTTGTTTAATGATTCGCAACAGCCGAGAAAAGACGACGCTTCAAACCGGCCAGACTGACAATCTCGAATACCATCTAAATAGTACGATAAACAAAGATGGGAAGTCCTACTGCTTTCACGTGATTTCCTGTTTGAAAGACGATGGATATTCAAAAGAACAATTCGCAATAGCTTACGAATACCTTTTTAAAAAGATTAGGTACCCGCAATCTGATGTTGACCTTTCCAAACTAATATCGTCTCTAGAACAGTTATTTAGGGTCACTCCGGAAGCCGATAAAAAGAAATTGCACATCGGCGTATTCGGGGAATTATTATTCTTGCTTTACGTTTACGACAATGGATACAAAGAGATCCTAACAAAGTACCACTCTTATTTTTACTCGAAGCACGACATAGAAATCGACGGTCATAATCGAATCGAAATTAAAAGCACAACAGAGCCATCACGGATCCATTCCTTTAAACACGATCAATTATTCCGACAAGATATCAATGTCTATGTGGGCTCCTTAATCCTTGAATACTCACAAGAAGGAACCTCGCTTTTTACATTGTTTGAAAAGATAATGAGTTTAATCACTGACCCTGACGACCTCTTGGCAATGGGGGCGTTAAAGGCCATGTGCGATATTTCAGAAGAAAAGCCTGGCCCTGCCTTTTCGTTAGAGCGCGCAATTTCGCAAATTAAAATTTTCAAGTCCGATGACCTCCCCCATCTTACGAATGGATTCGTGAACGGCGTTTCGAACATCAGCTACGACGTAGACTGTGCGCTTGCAGATGATATCCCAATAAAGGATTTCATCCGCTGCTTGTCTTCGCTGACGAAAAAATGAAAGGCATAAATATGGACCAAAAAATTGCATCTCAACTAAAGGAAGGGCCTGAACAGCAAAAGGTGGTTGGCCCGCTTGTTGAAAAACTGGTAGGTTTGGGATGGAGCCTGGCCCAGATTGTTTTTGGAAAATCCGAATGGCGTGTCCCCAAGACCCCCTCTGAAGCTGCAAAAAGAGAACTTGGGAATTCCTATGATGGATTCCCGGTCGACATCGCCGTTTTCGATTCGCCGGAAAATTGCAGAAATTACCGTCATCTTCTCTTTATCGTTGAATGCAAGCAACCTGATTTAAAAAATGGACTACAAGAGCTGGAAACCTATCTTTCGCTTGAACCATTCGCAAAACTGGGGATCTGGTCGAATTCGCCCGACCCCTCGCAACAAGGTATATTTGTTTATAAGACGTCTGATGGTTTGGCACTTCCGAAGAAAAAAACAATCAGCAAGTTGCCGTTCCCTGGAATGAAAATCAGTCCAGAAACCGAAATTGTGACATTCAATGATCTGATTACTCCGACCCCAAAAAGCCTGCACGACACTTTCGATGAACTCTTGGACAAAATCGTTGCTCGAGACGGAAACGTAACCCGCCGGGAAGACCAACTTGACCAACTGTGCAATATCATTCTTTTGAAATTAGACAGCGACAAGACGGCAAAAATGGCTTCTGAAGAAGAGGTCGAATTTCACCCCTGCGCCTCCGCAAAACTTACCGCAAAATATATTAAAGAGAAATTCACTTCTTTTTATAATGTTTATCCTGATATTTTTACCAACGACACAGACAAAGAAATCAAACTGTCCGATTCAACCGTTCACGAATGCGTAGAGCTTCTTTCTCCTTTGAATCTTTTGGGGCTAGGAGGCGAGTCCGTTTCTATTGCTTTCCAGGTGCTTAGATCAGCCGCTCTTCGAGAGCAAGAAGGACAATATTTTACTCCTTCCCCCGTAATTCAAGCCGCGATCCAACTCCTAGATTTCAGTCTTGACGACATCATAATTGACCCCGCCTGCGGAACAGGTGGTTTTCTCGTCCAATGTCTTTTGGAAATGCAGAGGCGATATCCTAACAAGAACATGATAGGTTGGGCCTCTCTTAAACTTTTCGGAATCGACAAAGACAGCATTGCAATCAAGCTTACAAAAGCCATCATGCAAATTTTGGGAGATGGCTCGGCTCACTGTGACAAAGGCGACAGCGTGCTAACAAATACGTGGCCAGCAAAATATCCCCACCTGATGTCGAATCTATTTAGTAACGGCCGTTTTACTCGCGTTTTCACCAATCCCCCTTTTGGACAAGATCTAACCGTCAAATACGCTGATGCCAAGGCCGCCGGCCTTTCAATAATCGACTATACAGATCCAGGAGTCGACATTGACCTTGGGCTTGCGATGTTTAACCGCTGCTGCGATCTCCTCGCGGTAGGCGGGAAAATGTGTATCGTTTTGCCCGAAACATACCTCTTTTCTCCGTCCTATAAATTTGTCCGAGAATGGATGAAAACGAGACTAATCCCAATTTGTGTAGCCAATGTTCCGATGGATGCATTTCAAGGTTTTTGTCGGGCAAAAACCAACTTGTATGTGTTTGAAAAAGCCGATCCGACTAAGCGAATTGACTATTCTGAAAAATTTGTCGAAATCATTAATTCGAAAACTTGCGGAATTTACAAAAACGGAAGTCCTCGTTTCAAAGTTACGCAAAGTGGCGAAAGGACAAAGGAAATTGATAATGAATTACTCGAAATGTCCTCTAAATATCATAAAGGCCAGTCGTACCAAAAAGTTTGTTTGGCCGATGTGATCGAAAAAGATGTTTTAGTACCCCAATATTACGACGAAAGCTATGAAGATCCATTGAAAGAACTCTCGAAAAAGAATGGCTTCAAGATGGTGTCGCTTGGGGAACTAATTGACCAAAAAATCGTGACCATTTTTGGCGGACACGGAAGCCCTAGCAATGATATTCGAAATGGATCGGTGCCTTATGTAAAAGTCTCGGATATTCGAAACCTGAGAATAAACGTTAATCCCACTAATTTAATTGCTTTGGAACTTGCAAAAAAGTTTTGGAAGACAAAAGACGGAAAAAGCAATCTTCGTGGTTGGGATCTGATTTCACCTAACCGGGCAAGCAGCAATATTGGCGAATTTGCCGTATTACTTCCCGGCGAAGAACAAATAGTGCTCACGAAAGAAGTCTTTGTCGTGAGGGTCTGCAAAAATGACCTTGGAATAGATCCTTTCTATCTTTTGTGGGCCTTTTCCCTAAAAGCCGTAAGAGACGAATGGAGAAGAGTCACCCTTATGCAAACTAACCGAGAAGATGTCGGCAATCGTTATCGAGAAATTTTGGTTCCCCTCCCACCGGATAGCGAATGGGCTAAAAACGTCTCAAAAGCCTTTAGGAATTATTTCCAAGACATAGCAATCGCAAAAGAAAAATTCGCAAAGGAAATCGGCTCAGACCCAACATATTCTTATCTCGCCACCGTGAGCGCGTTTAAACAATAACAAGCCACGTTCAACAATTGTAAATTTTTAAAATGAAACATTAGGTTTCTTCTATGTTTTTTTGTGGCCATATAAAATAAAAGGGCCGAAATCATGTTTTCCGCACTACTTATAAGTGGAGAGACATTCTCCGGAAATGGAGGTTCTTCTGATGAAAGAGGAACGCATTCAAGGCGCCGCCTGCCTGGCCGCCGTCGCCATCCTGGACGAGGTGAAAGCCCCCGAGGGGTGGAGGAAGGTCCCGATGTGGGTCGACATCGCCGAGAGCTACGTCGAGGCGAACACCTGGGAGGAGCGCAAGAGGTTCGGCAAGGCCCTCGACGCCGCTCTCACCAAGGTCTCGGAAACCCAAAAACGCGGAGCCGCCTAGGCTTCGGAGTTTCGCCTTCATTCTCCGCCGCTTCTGGCGCATAATTGAAGGCGCGGATGGCAGTGAAGCCCCTTCACCGCCATCCTTTTTTCGTGTCTAGGCCTCATTCGAGGCCCATCAGAATGAGGATGCTCTCAAAAATCACTCTCACCATTTGCACTGATAATCTTTTTGTACGCGAGGGCGGAGTCCTTGAGAACTCTCTTCCCGTTGCTGAAGTCGCAGAAAACGAGGCCGAAGCGCGGATCATAGCCTTCGGCCCACTCGAAATTGTCGATGAAAGACCAATAGAGGTAGCCCAATAGAGGTATCCCCTCGTCGGCGGCCTTTTTCAGCTCCTTAAGATAACGGAGAAGGTAATCGCTCCGCTGCGGGTCGTGCACCCCTCCGTCGAGGGCGATTTCATCGTTCCCGCTGTAGCCGTTTTCCGTAACCATGATCGGGAGATGGTAGCGTTCGTAGAAGAATTTCGGGCACCAATAAAGTAAGCGCCCGTCACAAAGCCAGCCGAGGCTGTTCCTCGTCGCACCGGGAAGCGAAGCCCCCTCCTCTTTCCAAGAGGTGCTGATGAAGGGGGAATAGCAGTTGATGCCCAAGAAATCAAGCTTGACTTGGATCCGGCGGGCGAAGGCGTCGCTGATCGAATAAACGCCATAGGCCCGCACGCCCTTCCCGAGAAGCAGCGGGTCGAGGAACCAGCGGTTGGCCATCAGCCCCGCTCCTTCCTCGAAGGAGTTGCTTCGCGCCCACTCCACGTCTTTCCCGTCCAGGCTTTTCGGAATATAGACGCCGGCGGCGTGGGCGAGCCCGACTTTGGCCTCACCTTTGCTCTCGGCCCGGATGATCGTGACCGCGTCATGGAAGGTTTGGAGGAAAACCTTGCTGATCCGCGGAATCAGAAAGGGATTCTTCTTGAAAGGCGCGTGGGCCCCTTGAACGTAGCCGTTGAGCAAGAAGCAGGTCGGCTCGTTGGCCACGATCCAATATTTGACGCGCGGGGAGTAACTCTCAACGAGGAGCCTTGTGTATTCCTTGAAAGGCTCGATGATCCGTTTGCTTTCCCACCCGCCGAGCCGATAGGCCCATAAGGGCAAATCCCAATGGTAGACGGTCAGGATCGGCTCGATCCCGGCCGAAAGGAGGAGATCGATCAGATGGCTGTAGTAATCCAACCCGATTGGATTGGATTTGCCCCGCTCCGGCAGCACCCGGCTCCAGCTCACCGAGAAACGATAGGCTTTTAAACCCATCTCTTTCATGAGGAGGACGTCTTCCTCAAGATGGTGATACTGGTCGGCAGAGACGTGGCAGTCCTCCCCGTGCCTGATCTTCTTATGAGGAGCGAGGTCCCAGATCGAGGGGGTCCTCCCCCCTTCGTCATAGCCGCCTTCGACCTGAGCGCTCGCGGTCGCGGCGCCCCAAATGAAATCCTTGCGAAATGCCATCATTATTCTCCTTTGCATTCCAATAAAACAACGTCGTTGCTACCTAACGTCAAAGCAACTGTGGTTTCCCCGTTCTCGGAAGAGAAGGAGATCGCTTCTTTTTCTAACGCCGAGGCGGCTTTGATTTGTTCAACCTCCCGCGGATTCAATGTCCCTTTGCGCCCCAGTTCGACCCAAAGGGCTTTGGGATTGCAGTGCATATCGTCGATCCGGTAGGCGTAAACGGCGCTCGAAGGCGCATTCAGCTCGACCTCGAGGGCTTCGCTTTCGCGCTTGAGATAGTCATGCTCTTGGTCGAAAAGGAGAATCTGGGTATCCTTCCCCTGGCGGAACGCCGCGTGCTCCACCATCCCCTCCTCCAAAGGCAAGTCCAATCGTTCTGGGTAGAGCATGGAGAGGATCTTGAAGGCCCAGAAATTGGGCTTCGGGATCCCGTTGTTGGCGATGATCCCGAACGATCCGTGGAAGGGCTCGTTGAGCTGTTCCTGTTCCTCGAAGACGTCGGAAAGGCACCAATACATATAGGCGGGAAGGCGCCCCGAAAGCCTCAGCGCCGTGTCGATAATAAACGCAGCATCGTACTTTTCATCATGGCAGGGTGAGCCGAAGACTGCCATCGAGCTCCATTCGTCGATGAAGAGCGGGATCTCCCCCGCCTCCTTGAGGGCTTCTTCGTCCATCCCGGCGAGGATGCCCCGCTTCCAGCCGCGGTAGACCTCCGGATGGAAAAAGAGCTTCTCGTAGGTTTCGCCTAAGCCAGCGTTTTTCTTCCCGGCCGAGCGCGAATCCTTCATCATCTTGAGGGCGCTTTTGAACGTGATGGCGTTGCCGAAGCCATCCCCGGGGTAATGGTGGGTGGAAAGGAAATCGAGCGGAACGTTCCCTTTTTGGCAGAAATCCTTGAATTCCCTGATCCAATGGCAGCCGCTCGTGGCCGGCCCACCCACCCGCAATGAAGAATCGGCGCTTTTCAAGGCGCGGGCGGTGACTTCGTAGAGATGGAAATAATCCTTCTGGGAGCCCCGGAAAAATCCTTTGAGGTCAGGTTCGTTCCAGACCTCGAAATACCAAGAATCCACTTCTTCTTTCCCGTAGTAGTCGAGGAGGAAATCCGCGAACAGCCGAATAAAATGGGACCATTCCTCGTCGGAACGGGGTTGCGAAATGCAATTGTTGTAAGAAAAATACGGGAAGCCAATCTTTTTCTTTTTGGCGAGGTGGGTTGGCATGAACGAGATCTCCAAGAGGGGCTTCAAGCCTGCTTTGAGGACGTTGTCGAGATAAAGCGAGGCCTGATGGAAGTTGATCTGGCCGATCTTTTTTGCGCCAGGCAGCCCCCGAAGATAGGCGTTATCGGAGAGTTTCTGGTCCACCAGCATGTCATCGTCAAAGATGCCATGGCAGCGGAGGTAGCGGATCCCAAGCTCGTCATGGGCGCGCTTGGCTTGCTCAAAAACATCACTGCGGAGCATTTGGTGGGCGTGGTCGTTGCCAAGCCCGAACTGCCACGAATAATCGGTCGGGCTCGTCGGGCCGTCTCTCTCAATGCGTATTTTCATCGGGATCCCTCCTCGAAGGAAAACGAAATCAGATCGATCTTCCCCCGGCTCCGGAAATGAAGGAAAAGGGGATGATTGCCTTCGCTTGGGGTCAGACTCACCCGGCAATTTTCCCAGGCGCGGCTATCCGAGAAATGGGCGGAGCCCACCACCATTCCTTGTGCCGAATGGACTTCAACATCGCCCTCTGAGCCCCGCAAGCGGAGAACGAGGGCGTTGGGCTTGTTCCAGGCAAAATCCCGGTAGCCGATCCAGGTCTGATCGCCAATCGCGTGGATGAAGCGCTCGTTATGCCGACAAACGATATTGGGCGAGTCTTCTTGGTGCCCGTTCCCTAATCGCATCCTTTTCGGGGAATAGAGCTCGCAGCAAATCTCCGCGGGATAGCTCCCTTCCACAAGCAAAGGCGAGGGATTTAGGCCTTGAGTAGTAGGACGGACTTCTTCGAAGCTCCCATCGTCGTTTCGATGAATTCGTTCAGCACAGGCCTGACGGGAGAAATCCGTGTTATGGGTGCAGCGATGATAGAAGACGTAATAGTTATTCCCGATCGCCTCCACACAACCATGGATCGTCCCAGCGGGATACTTTGCTTCCCGGTTTCCCTGATAGCCCAGTCCGGAAGAAGAAATCAGAACGCCACCGAACTCAAAACCCCGATCGGGCTCTGAACTCACCGCATAGACGAGGGCATTATCGACTCCGCTCGAATAGACAAGATAGTAGCGATCCCCAAATTTCCGAATCGAGGGAGCCTCATAGAAGGGATGAGCATAAAACAAACTCCCTTTCGGGGCCGTGGTCTTGCTCGGCAAAACCGCCACCGGTTCCCCTTTCGCCGTCAGCATGTCCTTCTCCAATTCAAGATGGGCGCAAGCGGTGATACTGGGCTTCGTCGAGCGAATTTCCGAAAGCGAACGAGCGTAAAGTTTGGCGAGAATCCGATCATAAAGTGGCCTTAAAAAGGGATTGCGGAAATCCCGAGTAAACCCCCAGCCGTAATAAAGATGGATCCGCCCCTCATCATTCAGCACCGCCGGGTCGTTGTTGCCGTATTTGAGAACGGGATGGCCATCGGGGTAATGGACGTCGCCATAATAGGCGAAGGGGCCCTCGGGGTGCGAGGAGACCGCGACCGAGATCGGCCCGAACGGAGTGACCGCAGGGCCCATCGCGACGTAATAAAGGTAAAAGCGACCGTCTTCTCCCCTGACACAATCGGGGGCGTAATAGTCGACCAATTTCCCGTTTTGGCTCCGCGGGTCTTGCTCTTTCTTATAACTCACGCCTTCCTTCCGCCAATCGCTCAGATCGTCGATTGGGGCGCCGTAGACGACATAATCCCCCATGCAGAAACGCTCCCCGCCCTCCGCATCGTGGGAGCCATAGAGATAAACCCGATCTCCAAAGACATGGGCCTCCCCATCGGGGACGTATTCGTCGAGGGGAAGGAACGGATTGAAAATCTGCTTCTTCATCACTGATCCTCCAAAAACTGCCGATAGACGCCGCCACGAAGAAGAACGTTCAGAATCCGGATGGCGCTGAGGCGAATGGTTTCTTGGCTTAAGGAGCCTTGCTTGAGCGCTTTCTTAATATACCGCAGCGTTTTCGGGTTCCCCGGCATAAGGATGTCGACGCCGGCGGCAAGGGCCTTCGCGTGATTCTCCGGGTGGTTTGCGGTCGCGTACCAATCGGTCATGAGGAACCCGGAAAAATGGTTCTCCAGTCGAAGAAAACGGGTGCAGAGATCGTAACTGGTCGCGCAATAGACTCCATTCACCTTATTATAGGAGGTCATGATCGACCAAGGCGAGGAAAGGCGGATGGCAATCTCAAAGCTCCGCAAATAGATCTCGCGGAGGGCTCTTTCGGAGAGGTTGGCGCTCATCTCGGTTCGTTCTTCCTCTTGGTTATTGCAGCAGAAATGTTTCAGTGCGACCCCGACCTCGCCCCGTGCTTGAACCCCGCGGGTGATTGCGGCGGCCGAAAGTCCCGACAAGAGAGGATCTTCCGAATAATATTCGAAGTTACGACCACAGAGGGGGTTCCGTTGGAGATTCATTCCCGGGGCCAGCCAGACGCTCTGCCCGAAAGCGGAGAGCTCCGCTCCGACGGCCTCCCCTATTTTCTCGAGCAAAGGCAGATTCCAGCTCTGGGCCTGGAGCGAAGGGACCGGGAAGGCCGTGGCATAAAAGAAACGGGGATACCCTTGACCCTTTTTCAATAAGGCAATCGGACCGACGTGGCGAATCCAACCCCATTGCCAATCGGACGGCAGCTCATCGACGTAGCGGGTTTTCCCCCGGGGGGTAAAACCGAGTTTCGGCATCAAATTGACCCCCGAAGGCCCGTCGACGAAATTGAAGTCGGGCAGACCTTTTTGGAGGAGCTTCAGGGTAGTCCGTCCCGTTCCGCGCGGCAAATTGTAGCTGGGAGCGGAATAGCCATTTCCCACTACTAAGGGCGTCAAATCGTCCGGAGAAAGGCGGCTAAGAAACCGCGAGGTCTCCGCCGTTTCTTTTTCTTCGATCCTTCCTTCTCCGGCGGCCTCCTCCGTCAAAATCGTCTCAGGTGAAATCTCGAGAAAAGGAAGACCGGCAAGAGAGTTCCTCCCCTCACTAACCTCGGCCGGGAGCTCCTCTTCAAAGCCCGCCAACCTCAGGCAGATCGGGCTGACTTTCTTGACGAGGATGTCCGCGGGGAGATGGAGGTAGCCCACCACCGCGCCTTCGCTGGACGAAGTTCCGAGGAAAAGGCCGTAGTCCCCTTTGCCGAGGACATAGGCATGCCGAGTCTCATCGAACGAAGAAAGGTCACGGAGGTCAAAAGAAAGATTGAGGCCTTGGCTCTCCTGGGGCTGAAGGAGCGAGCTTTTGGCGAAGGCGGCCAAGCTTTTCCGTTCCTTGATGAGGCCGCCCTGCGGCTTCAATAAATAAAGCTGCGAAACGGCCTTTCCAGCGTATTTTTCGCCTTCGTTACGCATGAGCACGCTCAGTCTGACAATTCCCTTCTCCGAGCAAAGGCTCTCAAGTTTCTGCGAAAAAGAAGTATAGGAAAGGCCATAGCCAAACGGAAAGCGAGGAGAGATCCCCTGAGCTTCGAAGTGGCGGTAGCCGACCAAAATCCCCTCTTTGTAATCCGTCTGAAGGGGGTTCCCGTCGAGCGAGCCAAAGAGGGAAGCGGAGGGATAGTCTTCATAATGGCGGGCCCAGGTCTGGGTCAGATGCCCGCTTGGCGAGGCCGCGCCCGAGAGGATTTCAGCGAGGGCATTCCCGCCTTCCTCCCCCGCCTCCGAATAGAAGAGAACCGCCCCGATCCCCGGGATCGCATCTAGGGGGCTGAGATCAACGAATCCCCCCGCGTTGATGACGAGGACGAAACGGCGGTAATGCTGGGAAAGCGCCCGGATGTTTTCGACTTCCGCGTCGGTAAGTTGCCAATCGCCCTTGCGAAGCGAACGGTCGGCCCCTTCGCCCGCCCGGCGGTTCAGCACGTAAAGGGCAACGTCGGCGTCGGCGAGGTCATCTTCTTCCACCTTCAAAGCCTCGGGATAAACGAAAGGGATGGAATGAATCTTGGCAAACATTGCCATGGTCCGGATCGGGCCGTACCATCTAACCTTTTTCTCGACTTCTTTTTTCCAAGCTTCGCGGGCAACGCGAAGAGCGGCCTCGTAGCGGTCCAGCCAAGAAGTCGAAACCAAAACAAAGCCATTCGCTTTGAGCCCTTCTTCGATGCTGACGTCATAGCGCTCGTGCACCTCCCCGGAGCCTTCCCCCGAGGCGCTGGTCTCGCGGGCGCCAATCCCAAAGAGGGCGATCCGTTTTCCTTCAAGAGGCAAGACCCCTTCGTTTTTGAGGAGCACGAAGCCCTCCATCGCGGCTTGGCGGGCTAAGAGGCGGTTGTCCTTTTCAAGCGGGCTCTCATCCCGGCTCGGATTGCCGTGCATTCGGAATTTCGTTTTCATGGTTTTACCTCCAGAACAATGTCTTTTTCGAAGCCGGATTCGCTCGCGGCATGGATCGTGGTTTTGCCGGCTTTGACGGCTTCGAAGATCGCCTGGGCCCGGCCCCGGTAGGCGTGATGCGACAAGGAGAGGAAACCCTCCTCGGTTTTGCAGCGTGCGCTCCCGAAGCCCAATAGATGCGCGGAATCCCCTTTCACTTCGAGGGTGAGCTTTTCCTCGTGGTCGGGCTTAAGGCTGCCTTGAGAATCGACGAAGGAAAAGTCCACGTAGAAAAGGCTTTTCTTGCTGAGGGAGGCTTCGGAGGGCTCACAGATCGCTTCGAGCTGGGTCTCAGCCCCACCCGTATGGAGGGAAGCTCTCCCGATTTGCCGCTTCTCGCGATCGTAGATGAGCGCCTCGATTTCCCCGTTTTCGTAGCGAACCCCAAAGCGGGCTTTCTTGGCTTTGAGTTTCTTCCGTCCAACTTTCCTTCCGTTGATCCGGAGCTCGGCGGAATCGCCGTCGGCAAAGACGTCCACGGAAGCCTTCTTCCCCACATAGCCCCGCCAGGACCACGAGGCAATCCCATCGGTGAAACGCCAGGCGTTCTGGCTGGGCGTCTCCCCCGAATGATTGAGGGGCGAGACGGCCAAATAAGGCTCTTTCCGGAGGCCCCAAACAAGCTGGAGATAGGCCATCTCCGCCTCCGGAAGGCCCGTCGCATCGATCATTCCCTGCCCCGCGAAAAGAGGCAGGCCCGGATAGGAATGGTAGGTCCAGTCGCCAAAACAAGCCTCGCCGAGGTAATCGAAGCCGGCCCAGACGAAATCCCCGAAAATCTGGGGGTGGCGTTCGACCCGCTCCCAGTTCTCCGAGGCATAAGGAAGCATCGTTTCGGTGCCCAACATCATCCTCGCGGGGTATTTTTGGACATCAATGTCATAGCGGGAGCCGCCGTAGTTGAGCCCCAGAACGTCGAGCGAGGGGGCAATCGAATCCCCGATTCGCCCCGCCATTCTCGTCCGGGCGATTCTTAAAAGGAACCAGCCCAGCCGATTGGCCATGGCATTGAAAAAAGAGGAGCCGGATTTCTGGTCCTTGAAGCCTGAAGGCACCACCGCTTTTCTCTCGTATTTCTTGCGGTCTTTGTAGACACCGAAACCGCGCTTGGCGAAAACGTCCAAAAGCAGGTTGACGGCGCAGGTGACGGGGCGGCTTGAATCAAGCGAACGGACGAACGCGCGCATCTCAGCGGCCAAAGCGACTCCTCTACTCTCAGCGGTCTCGCTGACCTCATTGCCGATTGAATACATGATGACGGACGGGTGGTTGCGATCTTTGAGGACCATTGCGCGAAGGTCATCACGCCAGTTTTCGGCGAAATCGCGCGAGTAATCGTGATAGTCTTTGGGAATATACCAGCCATCGAAAGCCTCATCGAGCACCAGCATTCCCAGGCGGTCGCAAGCGCAAAGAAGAGCACGCGAGCACGGGTTGTGGGCGCAGCGGATCGCATTGAAGCCCTGTTGTTTTAGTATTTTGATTTTCCGCTCGGCGGCGTCGGGATGCTCCCGGGCTCCCAATAGGCCGTTGTCGCTATGGAGGCAAGCCCCCCGCAAAAGTACGCGCTCCCCATTGATAAGCAATCCTTTTTCAGGACTCCACTCCTCTTGGCGGATGCCGAAAGCGAAGCTGATCTCGTCCGTTTCGTCCCGGATGAGCAAACGGTAGAGGGCTGGCTTTTCTTGGCTCCAAAGACGGGCCCCGGGCAAGACGGTGCTGCCCAAGGAAGAGGCGGCGATTCGCTTTTCTCTATCGTAGATTTCGACGATGGCCTCGCCATGGACTTTGGCGCTGACCTCGATCGTCGGAGGATCAACGGAAAGAGTCCGGACGAAAACATCCTCGATCCTTCGCTTATCGGAAATTACCAACGAAACATCGCGGTAGACGCCGGAGCCGGTGTACCAGCGGGCGCTCGGGACGAGCGAGTTGTCGACCTCGAGGGCCAAATGGTTCTCCCCTGGCGTCAAAAACGGGGCCAGTTCGACCTCGAACTCGCTCCAGCCCGAAGGATGAAAGAGCAGGCGCTGCCCGTTAAGAAACACTGTGGTGTTCCGGTAGATGCCTTCGAAACGGACCCGCACCGATTTCTCGCGATAATCTTCCGGGGCCTGGAAGCTTTTCTCATAATGGTATTTCCCACCCGGGAAGAAAGCCCCGTCCTTTTTTGAGGGACACGACGCCTCCCGTTTTTCGCGGAGCATCGCGTCGTGGGGAAGGCCAATCGCAGCGAGCTTCTCGCCTTCCTTGGCGAAAAGCCACCCCTCGTTGAAAGGGAGAACGAGCGTTTTCATCAGCGCGCCTTCTTCTTGGCTTCTTTTCGCGCCTTCTTCACGGCGGTTTTGCGCTCTTTCTCGGCTTTAGAGGCGAGATACTTGGCATTCTCGGCCTCGTAGTCAAGCCCTTTTCTCGCGCATTTGTCCTTCAAATCAGCGACGCGGGCCTCCTCGGCTTCGCGGGCGAACTCCGCTTCCTCACGCTCGGCGAGGACCTCGGGCTCGACCCACTCCTTGCCCTGGGCGAGGACAGCCGCCTTCCGCTCGGCGAGGATGCCGGCATTGATCTCCGGCAGGTGCTTTTCAACGTCCACGAAGAGCAGGCCGATCACGTAGCAGGCCGCCATGACGGCGTCGAAAAGATACATCGAGATCGTCATGAAATTGAGGACATCCTGGCTCGCCACGTACCCTGCGGCGTCGCGGAAGCCCAAGGAGAGCAGAATCGACTCATAGCCGCCGGCGAAGGGGGCGTAGATCCCACTTTGGACCGCCACGAAGATCGACACCCCCATGAGGCCCTCCAAGCGGAGATGCGATTTGTATTCAATCGAATCGTAGGCGTAGCACATGAGCGTCGCAAAAATGTAGGCGTTGGGCAAGAAGCCGAGCTGCCGGACGAAGCCAGCACCGAAAGCGATGTAAAGGTTACTCGGGAAAAAGAAACCCAGGAGGCTCCCGATCAGGACAAGCGAATAGCCGACCAAGGAGACGTTTCGGATCCCGAATTTCTTGGCCAAAGGATAGATGGCAAAGGCCCCGATGCCGAGCGGAACCCCAGTGATGATGGGATAGATGCTCTGGATCCACTCCTTGCCGCTCTCTCCGGCCCCCAAAAGGAATTTGATGTAGAAAAACTGGACGTTCCCGCCCTTGAAGTTGTCGACGATGCCGCCGATGGTCGCCAAAGCGAAGAGAATCATGAAATATTTGTTTTTGAAGAGGGCCTTCATCTGCTCCTTGAGCGGGATCTTATTCTCGCCCTCGACGCCCTTTTCCTCGACCACGTCTTCGATGACGCGCTCACGGGTGTAGAAGTATTCCATGAGCAAAAGCGGAATGGCGGCGATCGAAAGGACGATCATCAGAATCGGATAGCCGCTCACGTCTTTGTCGAGCCAGAACGGAAGCAAGACCGAGGAGACGAGCATTCCGATGATGATGCCGGAGATCAAGGTCCAGCAAAGCTGCCGGATGAACTTCAGCTGCATCTTTTCCGTCGGGTCGCGGGTCGTGATGGAGACGATCGTGTCGCGCCAAACGTAGAAATAGGAACAGCCGATGGTGTTATAGCAGACCACCATGACGAAGAAATAGTACCAATAGGCGCTGCCGAGGGTCGATGGGTTGAAGAGGAAGACCAAAAAGCCGATGGCGATGGAGAGGAAGCCGAAGACTAATAGCCACGGCCTCATTCTCCCCTGCCGCGATTTGGTGTGCTGGACGAGCCAGCCGATGAATAGCCCCATGAAGATGGCCAGAATCTTGGCCACGAGCATCACGGCCTCGTATTGGCCCGACATCAATTTCAGGAAGGCATCGCCCTCGCTAGCGCCGAGCGCGTTGGCGTAGACCCCGGTCTGCTGGGTGAAAAACTTTTCGACCAGGGCCGCGATCGTGTTCACGACGAAAATGAGGCCAAGCGGCCCGACGAGGTGGCCCAGGATCTTCTCTTTGGTCGAGACTCGGCGGGTCTTGGCCCGCGAATCCATGAACGGTTTCTCGAAGATGCCGTGGGAGAGCAAACGGATTTCTTTCATAAAAAGCCTCCAAAACTGCCCTTATTGTGCCCGTAAGCGCTTTCTTGTTATTGTGTTTTTGACCATATTTTTGTAAATTTGTATTATGAAGCAAAAACAGGTGCTCGATTTTTGCGAGGCGTTCTACGCCTCTCATTATATTCCAATCGCCTTTTTCTCCGCCGACGGCATCCTTCTCGGGTCCGAACTCCCATCCCTCATGAACCCGGATTTTTTGAAGCGCGCCTTTGCAAGGCGCCCCGCGAAAAAAGAAAACCCTTCGACCATCGCCATCGGGGATTTCCACTACGGCCGCATCGAGCTAAAAAAGAGCAGAGGAACACTTGTTTTCGGTCCTTTCTTCCACCAGAGGGTCACTGGGGAGATCGTCTCGTCCTTTCTTCACGATAACGCCCTCCCCCAAAGCGAGTCGGATCAAGCCTTCTCCTTCCTTTCCGGGGTGCCTCTCTACAGTTTCAACCAATTCATCAATCTCGTGGTCTTCCTTCATTACTCCCTCAACGGGGAACTCGTTTCGCCACTCACCCATTTCGGACTCGACGACGCCAAGCCGAAGAAGGACGCGGCCCGCTCTCAGACCCAAGCGGCCTACGAATCGAAGGAAGCCGAGACGGTCCACGGAACCTTCCTTTTTGAGAAACGCCTCCTCGACCTGATCCGGGAGGGCAATGTCCCGCAGCTCAAATCCTTTCTCTCACAGGTGGCCGAGAAGACGAAATTCAACGAGGGTCATTTGGCCTCCACTCCCCTCCGGCAAGCCAAAGACATCATGATTGGGCTGACGACCATGATCGGGAAAGACGCGGCCATACGGGGCGGACTCGACGTCGAGGAGACCTACCAGCTGATTGACATCTACACCCAGGAATGTGAGAAATGCCAGCTCCTCGAGGCCGTGACCAACCTCCAGTACAACATGCTCATCGATTTCGCGACCCGAGTCGCCAAAAGCAAGACGCCGGCGAACCTAAGTCCTGAGGTCTTCGAGGCCGTCCAATTCATCCACGGCCACACCAACGCCCCAATCGGGGTGGGTGAAATCGCTGAGCACGTAGGGAAGAGCCGCTCCTGGTTAGGTAACCACTTTCGTGAAGAAATGAAGGATTCAGTCGCCCACTATCTCCTTATCTCCCGGCTCGAGGAGAGCAAGAGTTTATTGGCCCATGGCGATCTCCCAATTGTGGAAATATCCCTGTTCCTTTGCTTTTCGAGCCAAAGCTATTTCACAAACGTCTTCCGCGACCAATACGGGACCACACCCGAAAAATACCGAAAGCGTCACGCCGTGAACCTTTGAGTCGTGCTTTCCGAAGTTAATCAAAAGGTTCCCCACGTGAGGAAGCCCTAAAGAATTTATCCCAAGCAAGGGATTATTTATCCCACGCGAAACGGTCCCAGAGGCTTGAGCGCCCCGAAAATCGAGGAATGTCCGCTTTCCCCGGCTGGGAAAAACTTTGATGAAAACGCTGGCAGCGCCTAATGTTTATGCCAATTCTCCGTTCTTTGCAATCCCTTCTAATCCGGTACAGAAGGCCGTTCTCGACGCAGACATAGAAAACGGGCCTTTTCGGCTTTCGGCAGGCCGCGAGATCAGTTCTAATCCGCGCCCGGATTCCCTAGGGGCCACCGCTTCAATCCGAGAAACGGATTAGAAGCTCCACCGCAGTTTTCTAATATTTGTTCTAATCCGGCTTCTAATCCATTTTCCTGGGTTTTTTGAAACATTGTGAAACGTCGTGAAACGTTTTCCCTTGTTTTTGGGCCGTTTTTGGGTTTAATATGAAACGTAGTGAAACCTTAAGAAACATAGTGAAACATTCGATAGGATGTCTTAAAATCCCTCGGACCTCAAATCCATACCGGTTCAAGTCCGGTCCCGGGCACCATTAAACTGAAATTCCCCCCATTTATTGGACTTCCGGTTGGTACAATAATGGAGGGATTTTTCAATGAGAATAACCGCTGAAGAGAAGCTCAGAGCCGTGCTTGAGTACATGGATGATTCGTCGTCCATAACAAAGATCTGCAAGAAGTATCGCAAGAACAAGAGCGACGTCCAATACTGGATCAACCTCTACAAGCGGTTCGGCGAGGCCCCGTTCACCGGGCTGCAGGCCAAGAGGGTGTATTCCAGGGAGGAGAAGCTCAAGGCCATCAAGGAAGTCATGTCCGGCAGGGTGTCGGGCCGCCAGAAGGCCCTGGAGCTCGGAAGCCCCAACCCCGACGTCGTGAACGACTGGATCGACCTGTACAGGGAGCGCGGCGAATCGGCCGTCCAGCAAAGCCGCGGGCGGAAGAAGTACATGCTCCACGAGGACAGGCAAAGATACCTGGCCGACAAGGAGCTGAGGGCAAGGATCGAGTTCCTGGAAGCGGAGAACGACTACCTAAAAAAATCGTATTCCCTAATCCAGGAAAAGAACAGACAATCCAAGAAAAAGTAGAGATTGTCGATGGATTAGGGAAGAAACATGCCTTGTCGATTCTCCTTTCGATTGCTGGACTCTCAAAGTCTACTTACTATGACAACCTTTCTAATCGCGAGAGAAGACAACATAAAGACGACGCCCTGGCGGATGAGATAAAAGGCATCTTCGAGAGGAACTACCGGAAATACGGGAGCCCCAGGGTGACCATCGAGCTCAGATCTCTGGGGATGGCGATAAACGAGAAGAAAGTGGCCAGAATCATGAGGAAACGCCATATCTCGGCCATTCCAAAAGCCAAGAGGTACTGCTCGTACAAGGGAGAGGTCGGGGTGACGGCGCCCAATCTGGTCAAACGGCATTTCGACAGGGGAATCACAGGCGCGGTCTTCGGGACGGACGTCACCCAGTTCAGGATCGGCGACATGAAGCTGTACCTGTCCCCCGTCATCGACTTCCACACCAGGGAGATAGTGGCTTATGATCTCTCGGAGCATCCCAATATGCATCAGATCAAAAGGATGATGAACGGCCTTGCCGAGAACGCGTCGATGCCTCTTGTTGGGGCCATCATGCACAGCGACCAAGGCTGGCAATACCAGCAGAAGTGGTTTCAGGACTTTCTCAGGGAACACGGCATGAGGCAATCCATGTCCAGGAAAGGCAATTGCCTCGACAACTCCCCGACGGAGAATTTCTTCGGGAGGCTCAAGGAAGAGGTCTTCTATGGCCAGGAATGGAGATATGAGACCATCTCTGACCTCAAAAAAGCCATAGTGAGATGGATTGATTACTACAACCATGAACGCATCGTGACGGTTCTTAAGACCAGTCCGATTAAATTCCGGAGCCAATCCCTGGAGACTGCTTTATAATACGAATGCGGGTTCAAGCCAATCGTGTCCAACGAATTGGGGGAACATCAAAACGCAAAACCAGCAAGTCCTGATGACTGCTGGCTTTTTTAATGCTTTTTACCCCTTAAAAATGGGGCTGATCTCGCCTCAAAAGCGACCCTTGAAAATCGAGATTTTTGGGGTATGAGTTCCCGAGTTTGAACAGGCGATTGGAAAAACAAGACGTCAACGGCACTATTCGGAAAAGGCGAAACAAAACGAAACAAAAAGCAACAAAGGGAAACGCTTTGAAACTAGCGCCCGTGGGACTTTTGTATAAGTTATCCGGAATAGATGATTGGAGGGACATTCTCCGGAAATGGAGGTTCTTCTGATGAAAGAGGAACGCATTCAAGGCGCCGCCTGCCTGGCCGCCGTAGCCATCCTGGACGAGGTGAAAGCCCCGGAGGGGTGGAGGAAGGCCCGATGTGGGTCGACATCGCCGAGAGCTACGTCGAAGCGAACACCTGGGAGGAGCGAAAGAGGTTCGGCAAGGCCCTCGACGCCGCCCTCGCCCGGGTCTCGGCGAGCCAAAAAAGAGAAGCCGCCTAGGCTTCGGAGTTTCGCCTTCATTCTCCGCCCCTTCTGGGGCATAATTGAAGGCGCGGATGGCAGTGAAGCCCCTTTCATTGCCATCCTTTTTTCGTGTCTAGGCCTCATTCGAGGCCCATCAGAATGAGGAGGTTCTCGAAATCACCCTCGCCGTCTGCCACCATGAACTCCTCCCCGGTTTGCTCCGGATGGACCCACCGCACCTTGATGTGCCATCTCGCCTTGTCGTATTCCAGGATCTCGCACTCCGGCTTCAGATACCCTTCGGTGAGGCTCATCGTCCCGTAATGGACGAGCTGCGGGCCGGCCTCGAAAGCCCTGAGGCTGATCGACCGGAACGGATACTTCTCCTTTTTGTGCCCTGCCATAAAACGCCCTCCTAGGGAAATGATAGGAGGAAGAAGGAAAACAACCAGCCTTGCATCCGCGCGAATGCGGGCGTATTTATGCGCGCTTTGATAGGGTGTACGTATTAGGCACGGAAACGGACCGAATTATTTCATCTCTTTTTCTAAAGTCGCGACGAAAAGGCTCTGGTTGTAGTCCCAGACGACGGAGACGACCTTCCAGCCCTCCCGCCCCAGGAGGTTGAACTCCCCCTCCAGGCTCTTCTCCTCCGACTCGCGGATGACCTTGTACTGATACTTCATGAAAACCTCCGGAAACCGAGGAAAAACTCCTCTAATAATTATACCATAAAACAATGATATTTATTCGATAAAAACTATATTTTTATATTTTTAAAGGTTTAAATCTAAATCATCATTTGTTTGCGTACCAAACAATATGGTCAAACCTTTCGAAAGGTTTTCCCTTCGGCCCTATATTGACTTCTTTGAGTATCTTCTTGATGAAATTCCAGTACTGCCAATAAATCTGTGATTCAATCTCCTTTTTGTCTTTTTTCAAATTTCCATTAGGCATTTTGAAGAATTTTTTAGGCCTTTCCTCTCCTAAATAAGCGAGGACATAACGGACAAGCCAATCGGAGACAACGTTATCGTATTTTGGGTATTCAAATCCGGTGCCGAAAGACGAAGAAGCGTATGAGCAGAATTTGGAGACAAAAGAAATATTAAAGCGGTAGGTGGCGGAGCCATCGCTTTTCTTTTTAACCGCCGTTATGGGTTCATTAAGCAGGTTGATGAGGTGACTTGGATCTTTGGGGTCAAACGGCCTATTAAGAAGGGCTTTCAGAGTATCAAGATCAAAATGGCAGGCACCGCAAATTCGTTCCCGCATCTCTTTTCGCCCGTTTTGCCCTGCCGAAAGATGGGTGGTATTCGAGGCGTCAATCGCGATGACGGCCCCCAAAACGGCTCTTCCGAACGCTTCATCGTTAGAGACTTCTTTCATCTCCTTGAACCAATAAGAAGAGGAGCCGTGGTAAAGGCGGTTGGCATCATCCGCCATGGTTTCGGGGTCGAATCCATGGTCAGGAGGATACCAACCGGCCTCCTTTTTGTAATTGGAATCAAGTTGGACAACGGCTTCGATGAAATCGGAGTTTTTCTCCGTCAGCGCGGCCAAACTAATCGATCCGTCCGTGATAATATCCAAGTCATAAGGGCCTTTGCCTAAAATAGTTTTGAAATTTGTGTTTCCCATATTTTTCCCTTTCTTAATTCAGCGATAGAAACCAAATGGTTTTATCAAGACATAAATCCTCTTTTTCTTCCGTAAATTTATCCGCTGCGAATTCATATGCAATCTTTTGCCTTTAAAAAGAACGAATTACGTCTTTGATGGCGCATCCCTCATTTTGTTCCTAGGAGGGTGTCCCTCAATGAAAGCTTGGGCTCGCTGACGTATTTCATTCTCTAAAAACGCCGTTTGATGGACTAGATAAACCTTGGGCGCGAAAAGAAAATACCAGCTCATCAGTTCTAGAGGCTCGAGATTCAGTTCAACATCAAACACTGTCGTCGGTTTTCCGTCCGGGCTGCGGCCTTCGTAAGTGGCGTTGACCTGAACCCTGTCCCCGTAGAGATTACGAGAGTGAGCCAGCGTCAAGGCGCCAAAAATAAGAGCAGGAACAGGGCGGCATCTTCTTCGGGCGAAGGCATAGATTCCTTCGCGAACCCGAGCATTCTTGGCAGCAAACGCTTCAAAATCAAATCTTTCCCCTCCGCAGCAAGACTCGAACCCGATTCCGAGATGCTTTGAGCCGACGCTCAAGTCGTGAATGTTGAGAAACGATGCAATGTAGAGATAAATCGGGTCTTCCCCTTTCCCCTTTTCGTCGGGCAGCCTGGCGCCCAAAACGTAGTACTGTCCGTTTTTTAAAAAGAGTTTGAGAGGCACGATCCTAACGCTTTCCTGAACGAGGGTCCCCCTGCTAGGCGAAACGAACTCGTGGAAGAAGCGAATCTCGCGGTGCGAGGCAAAAGCTTTTGCGACCATCGCTATCATTGAGAAGTAATGGGAGCGGTCGTCGAAGCCCCCCGCATCGGATTCTGGGGCGAAAAGCCCTGAGGCCTTTTCGAGCAAAGACCAGTCCTCTTGGCTGGCGTAAGGGCGAAGTTGCTGGCTTGCCACCGCTCTTGCTTCGGGAGAGATGGCGGCAAAATGGTCAAGGATCCAAACCAGCTCGCCAAAACTGAATTGGCTGGAGCTTTTGCCCATGAGATAGCCTTTTTTGCCAAGATGATGGAAGTCCATCACGGGCTCCTCCCCCTGGGAGAGCGCCTTGTAAATGGCCGCGTTTTCGCTGATGGTCTTTGGGGAAAGCCATAGGCCGTAATCTTCGTGAATCCGCCGGATGACTTCCTCACGCCGCATCGGCTGGCTTCGGGCATAACGGTCCAAGGTTAAGTAAATCAAAAGGGAGCTCGGCTTCTTGGCTATTTCGTTCCAATCGTATTTTTTCTCTTTTTTGCCCATGGTTTTTCCTTCGCCATCACTATAAAGATGGCACCATCATTATACAAAAAAAGACCTGTTAAATTCCAAAAAGGTAATTTTAATGTCTTTTTTTTGAATAGAAACAATTCAATGGTTAAAGTGGAACCGCTTCAAAAGCACCCCCATCAAAAATTCTTCTCTCTGCGCACGAAAGAGAGCCCGGAACAAGAAAGGAAATCACATCTATGTTTGAAAACATCGCCGGATACGCCAACATTAAAAAGGAGCTGGGAGAACTTGCCCAGCTTTATCTCAGCCCCCGCAATTTGGAGAGCCCCACCGTCAAGCTTCCGCGCGGCATCCTTTTGTATGGAACCCCGGGCAATGGCAAAACCCTCTTCGCCCGCGAATTTATCGCGGCCTTGCGCGCCCCAGTCTTTGTAATTAAAGCCGATGACGAAAATCTCCGTGGAGCCATTCAAAAAGCCTTCGACGCAGCCAAAAAGGCCCCTTTCGCAATTGTCTTGGCCGAAGAGATCGACTTGCTCTTCCAGAAAGAGGACAAGTCGTATCTCCGCATCTTTCAAGAGGAAATGGACGGCTACGAAAACGAATCGCGATTCCTCGTTTTGGCCACGACCAATCACATCGAAGACCTGCCTGACCCCTTGCTCCGTGCTGGCCGCTTTGACCGACAAATCCATCTCGATTATCCCACCGGAGAAAACCTCAATCGGATTTTCGATTATTACCTGAAAAAAATGGGCGTCAAAAACTTGGACTGCAGTTATCTCGACCAAATCGCCTGCGGAGTCTCTTGTGCCGATGTCCAGGCGATCGTCAATGACGCCTACGCCAAGAAAGGAGCCAGTCTCTCCTTTTCGGATATTGACGAGGCCTACCGGCATTTGGTAAATCGGGCCTTCGAGCCCTACTACCCCGACGAGACCCTCACTCGATCTTTATCCGTAGCCATCCATGAAGCGGGCCACGCCATTCTCGTCGAGCGTTTCGCCAGCGATTTCGTTTTTTATAGGGCCAGTTATGGCGTAAGTTCCCTCGAAGGAACCACACGTTTTTTTGCTAGAAAAGACCGCCCGGATTCCTCCGAAAGGCTCTTTGAAAATGCGGTAATCTCCCTCGGGGGTTACGCAGCCAATCGAATCCTTGAAGGCTACACACCAGAAGGTGCCGAAAGGGACCTGAATGACGCAAGGCATATTTTCTGTCACTTGGTGAATCGAGCCGGCTTTTGCGGAGCTTGGCGGGTACTGCCCGAAGTGGACAACGGGCGGCCAGAAACCGAGCGCACCCGCTACAAAAACGAATTCTTCAGCCACCTCCTTTTCCGCAAGGCTTTGCATCAAGCCAGCCGCTATATCCGTCACCATAAAAACCAGGTTCGTGCTTTGGCCGAGCGTCTCCAAAAACAAGGATTTCTAGCGGGGAGCGACATGGCGGAGTTATTAAACCGGCCCACTAACGTCAGAGCCTTAGGGGGAAAGTCCATTCTAGCTACCGCCTCCATTAAGGGGGATAAGCGATAATGAAAGGGATCCGGGGCGATTGTCTCCCCATGTTCCACCGATGGAGTTTGGAGGAATGGCACAGCCTTTCAGCCAGAATTGTCTTAAGCGTTTCGGCACCGGAAAAAATCGGTTTTGAATATTGGGATTGTCCAACTATTGAACTGGCTGGCCTCCAGAAAACCATCGTTAACCTTCTAAGCAAAATCGTCGAAAACGGAAGGGTGGAATGTTCTTCCACCAGGGTGGCCTTCGCCTATCATTCCGCGAGGCAGAGAATCACTATTTATTTCCTTCACGAGGAATCGAAAACTCTGCTCTACAAAATGTGGGTTGAGCCCCGAGGAATTTCGATTCTCGAGCCCCGATATGCTGTTTCGGGGGAAGACCGGGTTTTAGGTTGGCGTCTAAGAGTGCCGATGGGGCCAGAGGAAAATTCCATTCGTTTCCTTAATATCTTTGACCGGGAGGAGAACCGAATTTACGCCGTAAGCGAGGCCGACCGGCCAAGCCTGACGCTTCTCGAAAACAATTTGGTCGTCCCTTTCTTTGACTATCTCGCTTCGAAAGGAAAGCGCCTAGAAGAGACTGAACTTGTTGCTTTTATCCAAGCGTTAAAAACTACCGTAACAGTTTTACGGCCTTCGACGCCAGAAGAAGAATTGAGAAGCGCCATCATCAAGAATTACCATACCTCAAAGGTGACTCCGGACCGAATCAAAACTCTAGGCTTGACCTATGACCTCATATCTTTATCCCCAAGCGAGTTGTTTTCGCTTCTTTATTATTGGGGGACAGCATTAACGAATGAAGGGCGCCGCGAATTCCTTCAGGAGGAATTTCTTGCCAACGTTTTGGGGGAAATTCATGATAGATTCCAAGCGTTAAAGCCCGACAGTCCCGCTGATTAACGGCAAAAGTTTGCCGCTTAATTCCTTTTATTTTTTGGGGGACGCTCCCTTTTGATAGGTCGAGGACTTGGCCAAAATCCTAAGGCTTTGCTTCAATGCCCGTTCGGACATCAATTCGGAATGGACCAGGCTCTTTTGCTTGTCGGAGGAAGATTCAACGAGAAGGTAATTGCCCGGAAGGGCTAAAGCGTTTTTGTCCGCTTCGCTCAGCCCGGCCTGATCCTCAGGGGCGAACACGAAACGATAATCACTCCCCTCCACCATTCCCGAAAGCAAATCTTCGTTCTGCGAGGCGATCCAGAAGAACACCAAACGCCGAGTTTTCTTGGCCTCGACGAAAAACTTAGCCATTTGTTCCGGGTCGTTCAAAGCGTCCAGCTCGTCCACGATCACAATGAGGTATTGCATCTGGCTCAGCCGACCACCTTTTTGGAGAAACGCATCCCGTGAAAGGTTTTCCTTAGCCAAGAAATCGTAGGCTTTCTTTTCATCCTCAGCGTTTCTCACGACCGGGAAAAGCAAATGAGGAATCTGGCCGGCGAAGGCGAAATCGATCCTTTTCGGATCGAAGATGATAAAGCTCATTCGGATCGGCCGAGTCACGTGGGCGGCCCTGAGAAGCATCTGACGGAGCAAGTTGCTTTTGCCACATCCCGTCGGCCCACTGATCAAAACGTTCCCATAGGGAACATCAATCCCTTTCGTTTTCTTCAGATTCATCCCGGCGCGCATGAGTCTTTCCATAAAATATTCCCTCCCTTGGCCCCAGCGGGCCGGCGAACGAACCTGCATTGATTGTAATGATTATTGCATCGGAGGCCGCGCCAGTCGAGCGTCCAGCACCCCGCGGACTTTCTCATTTTACCACCTAGGGTCTTCATTGGGCGCCCAACCTTCCGTGAAATGTGAAATTCATCCTTCCATGGGCGAGGAGGGGGCAGAAAAGATTAAAAAGCGATAAACTTATTAAAAAGAAGAAAAACGTTTTGCCGATAAAGGCGCCAAGATGGCAAAACGGGAAGCAGGTAAGACAAAAGGGAACGACCGCAAGCAAAAAGGGGATCCAGCCATGGGATACTACAAACGAACTTTCAAAAGTCTCGAAAGAAAAGGCTATTTTTCGGGCCCCGCCGACAGGCATAGAAAGAGATTCTTTTTAACGGAATTGGGAGGTAAGCTCTTGGCGGAAGCCACTACGCCCGACGAGAAAACCGCTCTCTATTACAGTTTCATCAAAGTCTACCGGGATGCCCCCGAGCAGGATCCCCTCAATCGTTTGGCGGCTTTCGTAATGGGGCATGCCATCCTCGGCAACCCCGCCTTTGCCTATGGCTCATGGCCGTCCTGCTTCGATCCGGAAAACCCATTTCTGGCAATCCTCCTTTCGGGGGAAGCCGGTCTCCCTGAGTTGCTCAGCTCGCTCTCCGGGAAACCCTTCCCTGCCGGATTGGATGACATCCCACAGCTTTTCTCCTCCTTGGAGAAAGCAAGCCTCGACGGGTCCTATTCGCCCCTCTACAAAGCGGAAAGGGAACTGGTCTACGGCTGGATCCAATACGCCGCGAAAGGAGCGAGCCTCAAATGAAAGTAAGCAAAGAAACGCTCCAGAGCCTGCAGAACGTCATCGATCTCACGGAGCAAAAAAACAAGACCGAGCAGGATGCCATCTCCCTCGAAAAGGAAAGCAATGAGGTCTCCGCTCAAATCTCAGAGGAGAACAGCGCTTACCAACGCCTCCTCGATTCTGCGAGGGAAAAGCTTGAGAGCAACATCTCCGTTTCGAAGCAGGACGCAAAGCGCCGTGGCCTCGAGAAACTTTCGTCCTCTGTGCCTCAGCTTCCTCTCTCGTCCATCCAAGAAAACGATGACCTGAGAGCCAGGCTCGACCTACTGTCACCGACGGATTACTTCTTAGGGGAAGCAAAAGCCGCTTTCGGGAAAAAGTCAGCCCTCTTCCCCGATTGGACCGGAAAAACATTCCTTTGGATGTTCGTAAGCCTACTCGTCGCCGCCGGTTTGACGGCCTTTGCTTATGCCACAAACCTGGGGGCAGGCAAGGAAAAAAACTATGGTGAACTCGTCTGGCTCGTTTATGTACTCTGTGCCAGCCCCGTCGTCGTTTGGCTCATCGTGGTCATCACGAAATGCGTGAAGGATGGAGACTGGTCGAAACATACTTCGCCAAAACTATCCAAAAACGCAAAAGAGAAGATAAAGGCAATGAAAACGGAGGAAGAGTATGAACGAGAAATTTGACGAGGAGGCTTTCTTAAAGGCGACCAACTTAGGCGAGGAAACCGCCGTTAAAGACGCGGAGGCGACCGAGAGAGAATCCCAAAGATCTTCCGACGAGAAACAAAAATCGGATTATGCCAAAGAAGTCGCCTCAGTCGAAAACAAGCACGAAGAAACAGCGAAGGATTTGACACGCAAAAAGAACGAAAACCGCGTTCGTTGCGAAGCGGCTAAAGACAAGCTCGCTTCCCTAGAGGCTCAGCTCAATTCGAGCGAGGTCCTAGCTCCGGCGTTCCAGTATCTGGCTCCGGCTATAAAGACGATTCTGGAGACAGGCCGAGCTGATAGCGTAAAAGAGGCTCTAAACATCGCCATTTCGGAAGAGAAAGATGAAAGGGAAAGACAGGCACGGCGCGAGCATGAAAGAACGATGGAAGAAATCGCAACGCAGGAAAGCGAGGAAGCTGCGGACGCCGAAATGAAAGCCTTTGAAAGTCAAACCCGGGCGAGAAAAAAGAGGGAATCGGAAGAAGATGAGAGGCAGCGGGAAAAAGACCAAGAAGAAAAAGAGAGACAAGAAGAGGAAGACCGGACGTTGAAGACTGCAACCTTTTTCCACTGCAGCGAATGTGCCAAATACGCAGGGTGTCCAACGGCTAGAACAAAATATGGCCTGAATTGTACGGCCTTCCAACAAAAAGAAAAATTTAAACCGTGAAATCAGCCCGAAAACAAAGAATCTTTCCAACCAATTTGCCATAAAACGCAAGGGATTTAAAAACCCTCGAATGAAAAGGCATTCCAAAAAAAGATAAATTGACGAAATCCAATTTGAGAAAACATCGATAAGAAGCCATCTTTGAAAAAATAAGCCAATTGCCGAGAGTCGAGAAAACGGAAAGGAGGAAAACGCGGGAAAAGCCCAAAATGCCTTTTCTCGACGGTGGCGGTTTTCCCTCGAAGCGGACTGGCCAATCCGGTTCCCGATTCATCAAGAATCGAGAAAGGCTTCTCGACTCGCTTCTCGACTGTTTTCGCCTAGGAACGAAACGTTGTGGAACGTAGTGAAACTTGACAAATTATTATCTTTACCTTTATAATACATTGTGCGACGTTATGAAACGTTTTGAAACAAACGCATAGTCCTCTTAAAATCCCTCGGACCTCAAATCCATACCGGTTCAAGTCCGGTCCCGGGCACCATTAAACTGAAATTCCCCCCATTTATTGGACTTCCGGTTGGTACAATAATGGAGGGATTTTTCAATGAGAA
>Ga0183095_10818_pt2 | contig 32473 bp, 26 predicted proteins | sample BioMet4_FD_130346 | JGI IMG/M metagenome (GOLD analysis project Ga0183095, IMG submission 130346) | Microbial communities from bioreactor (seeded with sewage sludge) at LBNL, California, USA - Biofuel metagenome 4 (v2) (version 3) | ecosystem: Engineered > Bioreactor > Anaerobic > Unclassified ...
TTCCTTGTTTGTTCCCTTATCCTTTGCCGATACTTTTACGATACCATTGACATCGATATCAAAGGTAACCTCAATCTGAGGAACACCACGTCTTGCTGGCGCAATGCCATCCAACTGGAAGTTACCCAGTGTCTTGTTATCATTTGCCATTGGACGTTCACCCTGCAATACATGGATATCAACAGCCGGTTGGTTATCTGCCGCTGTTGAGAATACCTGGCTCTTTGAAGTAGGAATCGTTGTATTACGTGGTATCAGTACAGTCATGACACTACCCATCGTTTCAATACCCAAACTTAATGGTGTAACATCGAGCAGTAAGACATCCTTGACGTCACCGCCAATAACACCACCCTGAATGGCTGCACCAATTGCAACACACTCATCTGGATTGACTGACTTGTTCGGTTCTTTATGCAGTTCATTCTTAACTGCTTCCTGAACAGCTGGAATTCTCGTTGAACCACCAACCAACAGAACCTGGTCTAAATCAGAAGCATTCAGTTTCGCATCCTTCAATGCATTGCGGACTGGGACCATTGTTCTTTCCACAAGATCCTTTGTCATTGTATCAAATTGTGCTCTTGTAAGCGTTGTCTCTAAATGCAATGGGCCAGCAGCTCCTGCCGAAATAAATGGCAAGGAAATCTGTGTCTGAACAACACCTGAAAGATCCTTCTTTGCCTTTTCAGCAGCTTCTTTTAACCTCTGCAAAGCCATCTTATCTGCCTTCAGATCAATGTTATTTTCCTTCTTGAAGCTATCCACTAACCAATCAATAATCTTCTGATCAAAGTCATCACCGCCTAAATGTGTATCACCAGCTGTAGATAATACTTCAAATGTACCATCCGCAATATCCAGAATGGACACATCAAACGTACCACCGCCTAAGTCATAAACTAAAATTTTCTGTTCCTTAGACGAATCCTTATCCAAGCCAAATGCTAATGCCGATGCTGTTGGCTCGTTAATGATTCTCTGAACATCCAGACCTGCAATCTTGCCGGCATCCTTGGTTGCCTGACGCTGTGCATCATTGAAGTAAGCAGGAACTGTAATAACAGCCTTGTCCACCTTTTCTCCTAAGTACCCTTCTGCATAATCCTTCATATAAGAAAGAATCATTGCAGAAATCTCCTGTGGTGTATACTGCTTTCCTTCCAATGTAACTTTCTGATCCGTACCCATTAATCTCTTAACAGAATACACAGTATCTTTATTTGTGATCAGCTGTCTCTTAGCAGCATCACCAACAATTCTCTCGCCATTCTTGAAGGCAACAACCGACGGTGTTGTACGATTTCCTTCTGGGTTAGCGATGACCTTTACATCCTTACCTTCCATAACAGCAACACAGCTGTTGGTTGTACCTAAATCAATACCAATAATCTTGCTCATATTTTAGCCTCCTGGTCACTCGCTGACCTTTACCATTGCCGCTCTTACGATGCGGTCATTTAATTTGTAACCCTTTTGCAGAACCTGTGTTACCATACCAGGTTCTATGCCATCTACATGTTCACTCATCAATGCTTGATGCCAATTTCCATCAAATGGTTTTCCTTCTGCTTCAATTTCTGCAATACCTTCTTTTTCCAAAGCATTCTTCAATTGACTGTAAATCATCTCCACACCTTTATGTAGTGTCTCATCAGACGACTCGGCAGCTAATGCCCGCTCACAGTTATCCAACACCGGAAGAACTTCTTTTGCAAAGTCCTGCATGTGATACTTCACGAAAGATTCATGTTCCTTATTCAATCTTTTACGCATATTTTCTGTATCTGCATAAGCTTTTGCATATTCATTTTTAAGAACGGCAACCTGTTCTTCTAATTCCTGATTTTTCTTTTCTAATTCTTCTATACGAGCATGTTCTTTCTCAAGTTTTTTCTCTTCAGCTTTTTCATGCTTGTTTTCTTTCGCAGATTCTTTCTTCACTTCTTCTTTTTTAACTTCTTCTTTTTTAATTTCTTCTTTTTTTACTTCTTCTTTCTCCTGTTCCTTGACAGGAGTTTCTTTTGTTTCTTGATTCATTACTTGTCATCGCCTCCTTCGCTGTACATTTTTTCAATCATTTTTGCGGCATATTCTACCATGGCTACGATCTTGTCATAATTCATACGGCTTGGTCCTACCACCATGAATTCACCGGTCTCTTCATCATTAACATGAAACTTTTGACGGACGATTGCAAGATCATTAACCCACGTAAGTTCTGCGCCTTTGGTTGTCACTGCTACTGCATTGGGATCTCCCGTCATATGCTTCCAGCATGTCGTATCATCCAGCATGAGCATCAGCTGCTTTAGCTTATTAATATCTTCAAACTCGGGCTGATACAGCATCTTATCTTTGCCAGAGAAATAAACATTCTCGCTTGCAAATTTTACAAATGCCTTAACGAACGCTGCGAAAAGCAACTCATGTCTTTCAACAACCTGACATAGATCTGGCTTGATTTCTTCCAAGCGCTCTACCAGTTCGTTGATAGGTGTATTCTTTAGTTTCTCATTTAAGATATCAGTACAATTTTCAATATCTTTTAACGATACCGATTCATCAAAATGGAAGTTCTTAGTTTCGGTATGCCCGGTATTTGTGATAAATACACAGATGGCATTGCGGTCATCCAGCGGGAACAATTTGATATGTTCCAAACACATCTCCGAGGAATCCGGACCCAATGCACCAGTTGTCATATTGGTCATTTCCGAAAGAATCTCGCAACTATTGCGGACAGCTTCTTCGACATTCAGGTTAGAAGCTTCAAACGCCTCACGAATAGCAACTTCCATCTTGGAATCAATATGTGCATCATCTAAAAGGTTCTCACAGTAGAACTTGTACCCCGCGGTACTTGGAACTCTCCCAGAAGATGTATGGGTCTTTTCCAGATATCCCATTTCTTCCAATTCCTGCATATCATTACGGATTGTAGCACTGGAATAAGGCAGTTGAAATTGCTGTTGCAATGCTTTGGAACCAACAGGTTCTGCTGTTTTAATATATTCATCTACAATCGCCTTAAATATTTCAATTCTTCGTGGTGTCAGCATTTGTCAACCTCCTTTTTAGCACTCTTATTAAATGTCTGCTAGTATCTTACTCCAGTGTTTTAGCACTGTCAATATTTAAGTGCTAATTTGTTTCATTACATAAAAAAAAGACCATTTCTGGCCTTTTATCCTTATATAGTATGCTCTATTTTCAAAAGTGCTTCTTTCAAGTCAGTTCCTCCCGCATATCCAGTCAAAGACCCATCTTTTCCTAGCACTCTATGACATGGAATCAAAATGGAAATGGGATTTTTCCCGACCGCCTGACCAACTGCCTGTGCAGACATTCTCTTTTGACCAGTAACTTTGCGTACTTCCTCGCCGACTTCCTGATAGGACATTGTTGCTCCATAGGGAATCTTGCGCAAGATCTTCCAGACATATTCCTGAAAGACGGAGCCCTGCGTATATAACGGTAGATCCATCTTTGGAGCATCGCCACGAAAGTAATGATCCAGCCAATCTCTGGTTCGATCGAAAAGCGGTGTATTTTTCCAGATGACCTCGTGATTTTTTTGAAATTCCTGCATACTGCTCTGTCCGTCAAACCATACGCCAATTAAATATCCACTCTCTTCGACCATTGTAATTCGCCGCAATGGAGATGCATAATACGCTGCGTAAATCATTGCTCTTCTCTGTTCAACTTCCTATTGACCCGACTAATAATCTGAGTTGGAACAAGATTCAAAATATCTCCGCGGTTCATCGCAATCTCTTTGACAACCGAAGATGATAAAAACGAATACTGCGGCTTAGCAATCAAGAACAGAGTCTCAAAATCATGGCCCAGCATCATATTTGCTGTTGCCTGCTGCAGTTCATATTCATAATCGGATACCGCACGGATGCCGCGGATGATTGCCCCGCATTCATGTTTTCTGGCCATATCCACCGTCAGGCCAGAGCCAACAAATACTTTCACGTTGCTTGGTGTACCTATGCTTTGCAAAGAATCCACAATCATCTGTTTCCGTTCTTCCGCAGAGAACACACACTGTTTACGTGGATTAACCATAATAAAGACATCCAGCTCATCAAACATCTTAGCAGCCCGCTTAACGATATCAAGATGCCCATTTGTAATTGGATCAAAAGTTCCCGGATAACATGCTTTCATAACTTATACCTCATATCTATAATAAGTAATTCTCGAAATGCCATATTCCTTATCGAAAATAAACTTTAAGTGGTTATAGTTCTCTTGAAAATGATTCTTCTTATCGGATTCAATAACAACTACACCATTAGCAGTCATCATTTCATTGATATCAATCAGTGATAAGATTTCTGTGTTATGCTGCTTTGCATATGGCGGATCCAAATATATAATTTTGAACTTTTTGCCTTTGTCCTTCAGCAGCGTCAAGGCACGGGTATCTTTCATATGATAGACTTCGGTGCTGTCTTGACAGCCTAACGCTTGAATATTCTGATTGATTACATCGACAGCATCCTTGGAAAGATCCACAAATACTGCATGGTCCATGCCACGGGACAAGCCTTCCAGTCCATTGGCTCCGCTGCCAGCATATAGATCTAAGAACTCCCCGCCTTGAAATGTTCCTCCTAAACTTGAGAAAACTGCCTCTCGGACTTTATCTAGGGTTGGACGCGTTTCGTTAGAAGAACGTGTCTCAATTCGACGAGAACGATATTTTCCTGCAATGATTCTCATTGAATATATCCTCGCCGATAACTAATAATAATTGCCTGACAGATACCAAGTGCAGCCATCGCGCTCAAAGTTGAGGAACCACCGGAAGAAATCAGAAGCAACGGAATGCCAGTCAAAGGCATCGCTACGGTAACACCTCCAATATTAAAGAACATGTGAATGGCAAAGTACATTGCAACACCTGTAAGGATTATTTTTGCTTTCTCACTTTTGATCTTCTTGGCATACATCAATAAACGGAAAATTATAATACAGAACAGTATCATTAAGACAAGGAAACCTATAAATCCTAATTCTTCCACAATAATAGAAAGGATGGAGTCTGTGCTTGCTGCCGGGAAATCGGTATACTTGCGCACACTATTGCCGAAGCCCTTGCCAAACCACCCGCCACCAGCAAATGCTGTCAAACCATTGACCAGCTGATAGCCGGAATCATATTTATCCGCAAATGGGTTGATCGCGGACAGAAATCGATTCTTCTGATACCCATCCGGCAGTGCCTTTATAAATGCTTCGCCAAAATTGGTATAGACCAACAAGAAGATGCCTACAAACAATAAAGCAATTAGGATACCACAAATGATCTTGGTTGTCCGTAACTGCGGATTGCTTGGAATCATTACAATAATAAATGTAATCAAGGCAATAACCATGGCAGAACCAAAGTCCTTCTGGACAATTAATACAATTGCCGCATATCCAGCGATAGATAATAATGGCACTTTGATCATATGAAAGAAATTGCGATACACCCGATGATTGTCCCCAAAGTATGCTGCTATCGTCAAGATTGACACAATCTTAGCAAATTCCGAAGGTTGCAAGCCTATCTCAATACCAGCAATCGTTATTTTCCACCACGCGTGTGCTCCGCCCGTTGCTGGAAAGAGCAGACAAGCAAACAAAGCGATAAAGGTTAAAATAATCAAGGATCCGAAATGCTCACTTCTTAAAAAATTTAAACTGAACTTCTTTGCCATCCAAGTCATTACAATGTAGCCGATGATAATGTAGATAATCTCTTTTGTCATCGTTTTTGCCAGATATGACCCATTCGTTACCGACTGGCCCATAGATGCACTGGAGACCATAATACCTCCGTAAAAGAGCAATCCAACCATGGCTGCATAGATCCAGCCATCAAATTTATAAGGCATGCGTATATCTAAAAAGTGCTTTTTCTTCACTGTTGTTGTCGTCATAATACTGAAATTTTATCATATTCTTTTCCCCTTTTCATAAATTTGATGTGATTCCTTTGACATATTGAAGGGATATCACTAAAATAATGCCGAGGTACAAAACATGTTGATTAATTATGACACTATCATTAAAGATACAAATCCTTTAGTACGTGAAAAATCAGAACCAGTCTCTTTACCGCTCTCTCAGGAAGACGAACAGCTTTTAAGAGAGCTCTTTCAATATGTTAAAGACAGTACTGATGAAGAAAAAGCAAAGAAAATGAATCTTCGACCCGCTGTTGGTATCAGTGCAATTCAAATTGGTATTAAAAAGCAACTGACAGCTGTGATTGTGGATGATACGGATAAAAATGGCCAGCCAGAACATTTCGAATTTATGCTTGCGAATCCAAAAATTATATCTTCTTCCATGCAGAAAGCATATCTCAACAGCGGCGAGGGATGTCTATCGGTTGTTGAAGAACATGAAGGCTATGTTGTGCGCAGTGCCCGTGTTACTGTAAAAGGATTTGATTTATTGCAGAATAAAGAAATCACCATTCGTGCTAGAGGCTACTTAGCAATTGTCCTTCAGCATGAACTAGATCATTTTAAAGGCACTCTGTTCTATGATTATATTGATCCAAAGAACCCAGAAAAGGCAGTACCAGGTGCACTTGTCATTTAATTGTGTTTTTGTACGAAATGTTATATCGTGTTATAATATTTATGGTAGAGTAAATTTTTTTAAGAAATGAGGAAAAATAATAATGGAAGAAACAAAGAACGGAACACGGCCTAGCCGTCCAGTCCGCCATTCTCACATTCCTGAGCCTGATTTAATCGAGCATGCGATTGATCACAAAAAGGATACACTTGTTTATGCATTAGGCGGACTCGGTGAGATTGGCAAGAATATGTACTGCATTGAACACGATGATGAAATCATCATAATTGACTGCGGTGTCTTATTCCCGGAGGATGATTTGTTAGGTGTTGACTATGTCATTCCGGATTATTCCTATTTAGTAAAAAATCAGCAGAAGATCAAAGCAATGGTCATCACTCATGGTCATGAAGATCATATCGGTGGGATTCCTTTTTTCTTACAGTCCATTCATTTAAAGGAAATTTATGCCCCTCGTTTTGCAAAGGCATTAATTGAAAAAAAATTGGAAGAAAGAAGACTTTCCCGTTCCTGCAATATTATCGAGATCAATGCAGATTCACGAATCCGTACAAAATATTTCAGTGTTGGTTTCTTTGATACCGTGCACTCAATTCCAGATTCTTTAGGAATTTTAGTCAATACACCAAATGGAAGAATTGTTGAGACCGGCGACTTTAAGTTCGATTTGACGCCGATTGGCAAAAATTCAGATTATCAGAAAATGGCTTACATAGGACAAGTCGGTGTTACTCTATTGATGAGTGATTCCACCAACTCAGGGGTGCCAGGTTCTTCCATTTCGGAAAAAATGGTTGCAGCCGCAATCATGGAACAGATGCGAAAAACACCAGGAAGATTGATTGTCTCCACCTTTGCTTCGAATGTTTATCGTATTGCTCAGATTTTAGAATGCGCCGTTGCCTGCAATCGTAAAATTGCCGTTTTCGGGCGTTCCATGGAGAATGTTGCTGAAATTGGCCGTAATTTAGGCATCATCAAAATTCCGGACAGCTGTTTTATCTCAGGCAATGAACTTAATACTCTGCCAGCTAACCGGATCTGTATCTTATGCACCGGTTCTCAGGGTGAACCAATGGCAGCGTTGAGCCGTATTGCAAATGGCACTCATCGTTTTATTAAGATCATTCCTGGTGATACGGTATTGTTCTCATCTAACCCAATTCCAGGCAATGGTGTTTCTGTGTCTGGTGTTATTAATCAATTGACAAGAGTTGGTGCCAATGTGGTAACCAATTCCCCATTGACTTCCTTTCATACCACAGGTCATGCACCTGTCGAAGAACAGAAGTTGATGCTGAACCTAATCAAGCCAAAGTATTTCATGCCAAATCATGGGGAATACAAAATGCTTGTTCAACACTCTCATACAGCGCAGGAAACAGGTGTACCAAAAGAGAACTGTTTCATCTGTTCCAATGGTGATGTGCTCGTATTGAGAGACAGTGAAGTCTTTGAAGCAAATGAGCGGGTTCAGACGGATGCTATCTACGTCGATGGAAATGATGCTTCTGGCTTAAGCACCTCTGTCATTAAGGATCGTAAGATCTTAGCGGAGAATGGATTGGTTGCCATTATCGTTACAATTGATTCCCGTTATAACAAGATTCTGTGCAGACCAAGTATCGTCTCACGTGGATTTGTTTACATTAAAGATTCCCAGACCCTGCTTAAAGAAGCAGAACTGGTCGTCTATGATGCCTTAAAGAAGAAGATGCAGCAGCGGACGACCTTCGGTGAACTCAAGAACTGCATCAAAACTTCCTTAGAACCATACTTATTCAAGAAGACAAACCGGAATCCAATTGTCATTCCAGTTATTTTGAATCAAAAAGCTGCGATGGAAGAAATTAAGGCAAAAACGGCTAGCCATACGGTACCAAAGAAACCGCGAGCATCCAAGAAAACACAGGAAAAAGCATAGAAATTTAATAGAAATGATATGATTCCACTAAAGTAGACATGGTAAATAGCCAAAGGCTGCGCCGGTGGAATTTTATTATGCCTGCCAGCTCAACATAATCATTTCTCTTCCACACAAACTGGGCTACCTTGCGATGCACAAAAGAACCTTTATATAAAATGAAGAAACAGATCATAAACTATAAAGACATCAGGCTAAACAAACAGCAGGAACATAAAAAAGCCTATCTGAGTAAGCGACAGGTCTTCTGCATTCTTTTCGTTATTTAATGAGTTCACTTGCTACTAATCTGTTCATTTATCGAATGATTGAAAGCCCATTTTTTCTATCATACAACTGTTCTTCCTACCGTATTCATAAGTCAATGACATTGTTAAAAATACGAGTGGTTCGCTTTATTGTACTGGTTGCAGAGTGATGATCTCACTTGGAACTGCATTCTCGTCAAAGGTAATAAAAGTCTCATTTATATTTTTGAGATTTGGAAAGCTTTTTTGGACCATATCTAAATCTGCAATCCTATCATACCCTGTATCCCCTCTACGGTAATGCATCAGGATATTTAATTTCGCATGAGTCTTTGCCAATATTTTCGATGCCATTACCGCATCGATTGTATAGTATCCGCCCACAGGAATTAGAATTACACTTGCTCGTTCTATTGCCTCATATTCTTCTTTCGTAGGCTCCCGACCAACATCGCCCATATGAACAATTGTTGTACTGCCAACTTTTAAAAATGTGATATCTGAGAATCCACGTATTTTTCCCTCACAATCATCATGCGGTACTGTTACACGAAACACTGGGAATGGGTTGAGACCATTATTCTGAATCAAATTTGCTGCATTATGATCCTTGTGATCATGCGAGCAGTATACCGCATCAGCGCTTATCCCTTCTGGTAGCTTTAAACCAGGGACCGAACCATCTTCGTATGGATCGAATACCACTGATTTTTTTTCGTAACAAACTTTGAAACAAGAATGTCCATAATATGTAATTGTTAAATCAGCCATAACGTAACCTCTTATCTATTATATTCATACAACGATATTAAAAAACGGGATACGCACTTAAGCATCTCCCGCTATGATCATTACTTAACTTCGATGATCTTCATCATGTTAGCTGATCCCTCTCCCGTTGGGTAACCCGCGGAAATAATAATCAACTGACCCTTCTTCACACCGTAATCCTTCGCAAATAAGGTAGCTAAGTCATCATCGTTTGTCATCTGATTCTGGACATCGGAAACGATTGGCATAACACCCCAATAGCTTTCTAACTTCCGCTGCGTATCCTTTGTAAAGGTAACCGCAAGGATTGGAGCCTTTGGACGGAACTTTGAGATACGGCGAGCCGTCGTTCCACCCTGTGTGAAGACAACGATCGCACCGATGTTGTCCAATGTTAAAGTTGCATCTGCAATCGCAATCGACACCGCATCCTGTACCGTCTTGTTAGACGTTGTCTTGAGCCAGTCAAGTCTGTCTCTGTATGGCAATATCTTTTCTGCTTCTTCAGCAATCTCAGACATTGTTTCGCAGGATTCAACCGGATAATCACCAGCAGCAGATTCTGCACTTAACATCACAGCATCTGAACCATCTAATACAGCATTGCAGACATCGGAAGCCTCTGCACGCGTACAACGCGGATTATGCGTCATAGAATCCAACATATGAGTTGCTGTAATTACTGGTTTGCCAAAGATATTAGCCTGATGAATGATATGCTTCTGATATACAGGAACTAACATTGTAGGAATTTCGACACCAAGGTCACCACGAGCAACCATGACACCATCCGCAGCTTCCAAGATGGAATCGACGTTGTCGTAGCCTTCCTGGTTTTCAATCTTTGCGATGATGTCGATTCTTGGTTTGCCCTCTTCAATACAGATCTTACGAATGGCATTGATATCCGAAGCTCTTCTGGTGAATGATGCGAAGATGAAGTCAACATCCTGCTTACATCCAAAACGGATATCATTCTCATCCTTTTCAGATAAGAATGGCATTGAAAGCTTCACACCTGGCACATTGCATCCCTTATGGGAAGAAATTGGTCCAGCAACTTCAACTCTGCACTTCATCTCTTTACCATCATTTTCAAGGACAGTCAGCCTCATCTTACCATCGTTGATCAGAATGCTGTTTCCTTGGCGCAAGTCTTCAAATAATTCGGGAACCTGAATGTGGAATCTCTCATGTGTTCCTTCAATTTCAGTCTTTTCAAGATAGACAATCTCACCAATCTGATAGTTCTCTGTATCATTCTTGAAGCTGCCCAGCCGGATTTCTGGTCCTTTGGTATCTAATGCAATCGCAAGGTTAATGCCTGTTACCTCAGATACATGACGGATCATCTTGACACGAGCACCGTGTTCTTCATAGTTGCCATGGCTAAAGTTTAAGCGGGCAATATTCATACCTGCTTCTGCAAGTTTCGTCAGGGTCTCTTCGTTTTCAGATGCTGGTCCAATTGTGCATACTACTTTCGTTCTCTTAAATAAATGTGCATTGCTCATACGTACTATCTATCCTTCTCTTCTATCTACGTTTATACTAAGCGGTCAAACAATCTATATAGTTGTTTACGGCTCTGACGAGGTCTTTCCAGTGCTTCGTTAATTGGCATTGATGTAATTTCATTATCAATGATGCCAACACAGTGTCCCCCAATTCCTTCCATCAATAGATCCACTGCTTTTTCTCCCATGCGGGAAGCCAGCATTCTATCGGTTGGAGTTGGAGATCCACCTCTTTGTATGTGACCTAATACGGTCGCTCTACCACTGAAGTTCGTGTGTAATGATACCTTCTTTGCAAGAGCATCTACATCACAGATTTTCTCTGAGATAATAACAATTGCATGGTTCTTCTTTACCGCGTCGCTCAGATAACGTAATTTTTCTAGCACTTCCAATTCATCGTATCCCGTGTCTGGTGAGATGACCATCTCGGCACCACAGCTGATTGCTGTATACAAGGCAAGGTCACCGCAATGATTACCCATGACTTCAACTATCGAGCAACGATGATGAGAGCTTGAAGTGTCTCTCAATTTATCAACATTCTCTACACAAGTATGCAGAGCTGTATCAAAGCCAATCGTAAAGTCTGTACCAGGAATATCATTATCAATCGTTCCCGGCAAACCAATGCAGTTAATACCTTTTTTTGTCATCGCAAGAGCGCCTCGATAGGAGCCATCGCCACCAATCACAACCAAAGCATCAATGCCTGCATTCTTTAAATTATTAATACAAGTATTCTGAACATCTTCTTCTTTAAACTCTGGCAACCGTGCTGAGCCGAGCTTTGTACCACCACGGTCTAGAATATCGGAAACATCCGTTCTTTCTAACGGTTGAAAATCACTATCAAGAAGTCCTCTGTAACCATCCCGAACACCAACAACCTCAACACCATTGTTCAAGGCAATTCTTGTTACAGAACGGATTGCTGCATTCATTCCAGGCGCATCCCCGCCAGAAGTAAGAACACCAATTTTTCTTACCATATCCATGCCTCCAAATCAAATCTATTTTACCATCATGCAGATATCTTTGAAAGGACATTTCATTACTATTTTCGTCGATCTTTCCCTGTAAGCGGTTGAATTTTGCATATTGTTTCAATTCTCTCCAAAATACGTTCCGCTTTAAGATCATCCTGTGCTCCTTTCGACGAATATGCAAAGTGGATCTTCAGCGTATCTAAGTCACAATTTGATGTGAACCAAATCGGCAATCCGGCATCATAACGTGCACTTAACAATGGCAACAGGATAGAATCCCGATTCCATTCTGTAACACTTTCTGCGCCAATGTCATCAATGACAAGAAACTTAACATACTGTAAACGATTAAATTCTTGTTTATACTCATTATCCTTAAAAGACGTATACATTCTTGTGCAGAAAGAAGGATAGTGTATAAAAGCCACCTTCTCCTTTTTACGTGCATGATCATTGCAGGCGCCAGCTGCTATATACGTCTTGCCGGTACCCATATTGCCATACAGATAGACACTCTGATATGCTTCACTGCTAACAAGAGCTGTGGTCAGTCCCTTGATATACTCGGCTGATTCATTCGATGCATCCAATTCTTCTAAGGAAACGGTACGCATGTTCTTCGGCAGATCATCTGATACATAGTATTTCATATGAGCTTCTGCATTGAGCTTTTGACGCATATACTTACATGCTTTTTCAGAAGACTGCAGAATTCCATCATATTTGATTGCCATATAGTAGCCCTGCGTCTTTTGTTTACAAAAGGCAAGTCCTTTACAGCCTGCGCAAGGCTCAATTCCCTTCAGCCATTCATGCAGTTTCCAAGGATACTTATCAATACTGAATGCAGGAATATCACCGCGGTCAATTAACGAACAGATCTGTGGATTCATACGCAGCTGTTCTTTGCATTCTTTTGTCTGCTGTTCCATTTTTCTGATTCTCTCCGTTGTAAACGAAATTCTATAATCTACCTTTTCCATTGGTCCGACGTTCCTTTATCTTTCTCTGCATTTCCTGTAATTCTTCGATATCCTTATGACTTGCCAGCGCTTCGTCGATGCCATTTTCTTTTTGTTTCTTCATATATTCCGGCATCTCGATTTTTGCAGATGCACGTCCATTCTTTGTGGTCTGCAGTTTCTTCTTTGTTTCGAGCAATGCCTGTTCCTTTGTCGCAATGCCATCTCTTGCCCACTCAGATGCCACCATATCAACAAACTTCGGCGACAAACGATTTTGTGATACCTGCAGAATATATTCCAACATGATATTAATCACAGTATTTGAAAAATGCATATCCATTGCCAGATGTTCCACCAATTTTTTATCGGTATAAGAGACGGGCAGTCCATTCTGCTTGGACTGCAGAAAGGAGATGGGTGACAGATCATAAGTATCAGTCTCTTTGTTTTCCGTAACATCACTACTGGCTCTGGCAGCTTTGACCTTTATCTTCTCACTATCAAATTCCATCGTACTCAACCGAATACATTCTTTGATCAAGATAATCATGCGGTCCACCGATAATCCATAAATTGTAGCCAAACGGCCAATCAGTGCTAAATTTTCCTGAGTACGTAGAACGACCGGAAAGGTCAGATTCGTACACTTGGCTAGAAATCTTTCATAATCGAAATGAATCGTTGTGTCATCCGTACTGAAGATATAGTTCGGCTTGATTTCAGTATAAGGAATACTGCGGTCATAATCTTCATTCTTTAAATTCTTGACGGCATGCGTGATATCCCGATATCCTTGTAGTAATACAGTACCACCGGCAGCTCTTGTGACAGAAATTTCACTTTGGGCTTGACCAACTGCTTTCAAATAACGAGACATATAAAACCCATTACTAGTAAAATCCTGACTGCTCAAAGGAAGATTGAGAACAAAAATATAATTGTTCTTTACCTCCGTCGCCTTAACATACGTACGCATCAGCATATATTCTTCCAACTTTGCACAGGCATTTGAAAATGTCGCACTTGGGATTCCTGTCAAAATAAACAGACGTTGAAAAGAATCCTGTCCATGCGGGTTCTGTGCTTCAGCTGCCAGAGTTAAATAAACAAGTACAGCATCACTGCCAAGTAAAGGTTGATACAATGTCATTAATGTGTTCAATGCTTCCTGTGAGACACCGTGTCGGCATTCACAACGATACGTGTCTTTCGCTTTGATTTCCATGGCATGTCCCCTTTCTTAGCTTTCCCACCCACAGATTGATTTGCCGCTCCAAATCTTTACGATTGCCATCGTTGACAAGAACGTAGTCACCTTTTTCTTTCTGTGCTTCTGGATTTATTTGTGATGCATACCGCTTTTCCGCTTCTTCTTTTGTATAGCTGCGGTCTTTCATCATCCGGCGGATTGCTTCTTCATGCGAGCAAGTCACCACACAAATGGCATCAAATTCATCTTCCCAATGAGATTCAAACAACAACGGCACTTCCGCAAAAACAAGCGGTCTATCGGCATGACTCTGAAAAAACTTTTGCATACCCTTTTTCACAAATGGATGAACGACATGATTTACCGCAATCCGTTTCTTTTCATCTGCAAAAATCAAAGCTGCCATTTTATGTGGATCAATATCTTTATTGTCATCGCATACTTCAAAACTAAGAATCTTTATTAGTTGGTCGTAACATTCACTGCCTTGATGAAGACTGATTTTACTGTAATTGTCAGCGTTAAATACCGGCATTCCTCTTCGCTTCAAGGAGAGGGATACGGATGATTTTCCCGATGCAATGATTCCTGTAATTCCAATCTTCTTCATAATATTCCTTTCATTTTAATGCTGACAATGCGGGCAATAGTAACTGCTTCTTCCACCGATATATTTTACTTCAATATTGCCGCCGCATCTGCCACATATTTTCTGCATGTGTACTGTACAGCAACTCTGAAATCTTCCAGTAACTCCTAAGGAAGAGGTATACGACCGGATCGTCGTTCCTCCTGCCTGAATCGCTTCCTTAAGGATTCTTTTGGTATGAAAGGCAATATTTTCATCATCTTTTCGTGTAATGCGAGCACAGGAACGTCCTGGCCGCAGCCCACAGGCTGCTAAGATTTCATCAGCATATATATTGCCAATTCCGGCAGTAAAACTTTGATCCAGCAGCATTGATTTCAATGGTGTCTTCTTCCCTTTGCGAAACGCATGAATATAATTTGCATTGAAAGCATCCTCGAATGGTTCAGGTCCCAATGCTTTAAACTTTTCAAAATCATAGTTCAATGGCAGAATCTCCATTCGGCCAAATTTTCGAGTATCGTTATAGCGAAGCTGCATGCCATTATCCAGATCAAAGACAACATGCATGTGTTTTGTCAATGGTTCCTTTGAATCTTGAATATAATACTTTCCTTCCATACGTAAATGTGACAACAGTGTGACATGGTCCATACGAAAAATCAGATATTTTCCACGACGTTCAAACTTCCGGAAAGTCTCTCCTTTAAGTTCTTTTTCAAACGCTCTTGGATCGCCATTGATGATTTTGTCATAACGGACCGTCACCTTGATAATCCTGCGATTTTTAATCTGCCGCTCCAATGTTCGGACGACCGTTTCAACCTCTGGCAATTCTGGCATTATTTCGCCTCATACCAGTCATGACCAACCGAACATTCTGCGGTGAGTGGCACTTTCAAGCTCATTGCGCATGTCATGCCAGAATTAATCAATTTCTTCATCTGTTCCACTTCTTCTTCCGGCACATTAAAAATCAGTTCATCGTGCACCTGAAGAATCATTTTGGACTTTACTCCTGCTTCTTTCATTGCTTTGTGAATATGGATCATCGCAAGTTTAATGAGATCTGCGGCGGAGCCTTGAATAGGCGCGTTCATTGCCGCACGTTTGCCAAATTCCTTGATCATGTGATTCTTATCATGAATCTCCGGGATATCTCTGCGACGGCCGCAGATGGTCGTCACATAACCATTTTCTTCACAATCTTTCACTAATGAGTCCATGTACCGACGGATGCCAGGATACTTTTCATAATAGGTATCAATAAAAGCCTTTGCTTCCGCGCGTGAAGTACCCAGCTGTTCTGCTAAGCCAAAGTCTGAGATGCCGTAAACAATTCCAAAATTCACGACCTTTGCTCTGCGGCGCATCAAAGAAGTTACATCTTCCTTCTTGACACCGAAGACATCCATTGCCGTTTTTGTATGGACATCAATACCACTTTTAAATGCATCGATCAGTCCCGGTTCATCGGCCATATGTGCCAGCATACGCAGTTCTATCTGATGATAATCTGATGAAATCAATACACAGTTCTTTTCAGGGACAAAGGCTTTTCTTATTTCTTTTCCAAGTTCATCGCGGACGCTGATATTCTGCAGATTTGGTTCTGAGGAAGATAATCGGCCCGTCTGCGTTGCACACTGGTTATAAATGGTATGGATCTTGCCATCCTTCCAGATATATTTCTTTAATCCTTCCGCATAGGTACTGTAAATCTTAGATAATTTACGATATTCCAGCAGATGTTCAATAATCGGATGCACACCAACCAGCTTTTCCAGTTTATCTGCTGCAGTGCTGCGTTTCTTACCTGAAGGAAGTGCAAGATCATCATAGAGAACATCCCCTAACTGTTTCGTAGAATTGATATTGAATGTCTTTCCTGCTTCTTCATAGATCAAATTCTGCAGTTCTTCAATGCGTACACCAGTCTCTTTTGCGATGCGGTCCAGCACCTGAACATCACAATTAATGCCGTCCCGTTCCATCTCATAGAGAATAGATGTCAGAGGCATTTCCATATTGCGATAAAGATCCATCATGTTATATTCTTTGATTTTTGCAATTGTTTTATCATACAGCGTATGAATATTTACAGCATTGGCACACGCAAAATCACGTTGTAGATTCTCATCGACAAACAAGATTGGTTTATTCACTTTGCCATAAACATCTTCATTAGATACTGCGGTACTTAACTGATAATGTTCCATAATCTTATCCGTGCTTGTTAAGGTACTATCTGCTAAAGAAGCGAGAATCATTGCATCATCATGAAACACAATATCAATTCCTGCATGCTGTAAAAGATGCATCGCACGTTTTACATCATAGCCAATCTTATGTGGCTCCCGTGCCTTTAAATAATCTAAAAAATCTTGATCCTTCTTCAGGTCTTCTAAAGAAATATAGTAATTTCCCTTCTCACTGTTGATTCCAAAGCCATGGATTTCTGCATTCACAAACGATTCCTGGTTTTCATCTAGATATAGAAAAGTTTCTGTCTTCAATACAGAAGCAGGTATCTTCTCAACACGTTCAAAGGAAGTTGTATCGGTCTCTGCAGAAAACTGTGTATCAACAGTATGTTCCAAGGCAACAATATCTTCATACTTCTTTGCAAGCATGTTCATATCCAGCGAACGCAGATATTTCATCAGATTTGTATAGTCTGGATAAAACATGCAGTCTTCCGTCGTAAAGTTCAATTCCACATCTCTTTTGATAGTTGCCAGTTTTTTGGAAAGCTCGGCGTTTTGATGATTTTCTTGGATTTTCTTGCCCAGTGCTCCTTTGATTTCTGTATCATGTGCAAGAACACCCTCAACAGAACCATATTGGGTAAGCAGTTTCACCGCGGTCTTTTCACCTACTCCTGGAATACCAGGATAGTTGTCACTGGCGTCTCCCATGAGTCCTTTTAGATCAATAATCTGAATTGGTGTGATACCCATCTCTACCTGAATCTTTTCCGGTGTCATTACATCCATCTCGGTAATACCCTTCTTCATCAGCAATACTGAAGTTGTATCATCAACAAGCTGTAACATATCATGATCACTTGTCAGAATATATGTTTCATAATCTGATGCATCCTTGGCAACTGTACCAATCAGATCATCCGCTTCAATATTCTGCATCTCAACCCATTTCAGCTGATAGGCATCACAAAAATCACGAATCAGGCCAAACTGCGGAACCAGATCTTCTGGTGTCTCTTTTCGACCGCCTTTATATTCAGTATAGATATCATGACGAAAAGTATGCTTGCCTGCATCGAAAGCTACCAGGACTGCATCCGGTTTGACCGTATCAATTGCTTTCTGGATCATTGAGATGAAACCAAAAACCGCATTGGTCGGAACCCCTTTAGATGTTGTCATCGGTCTGCCATATGCCGTCGCATAATATGCCCGGAATAGCATGGAATTTCCGTCAGTTAACAAGAATTTTTTCATTAAAACCTCCTATTCATAGATGGATTACTTTGCCAGTGGAATCGCTTGTGCCTGTATCGTCTCTAGCTGAGCCAGATTCTCATACATGATGGAAAGATAATCTTTCCCATTCTGCTGCTGCAATACAGTTAGCGCGCTTAGATTAGAAAGATCTACCTCTATCAGATTCAGATCCGCTTGAACTTGATGATATAAAGCTATCATGTCTTGATTGATATTGGATTCATATACAATATATTTCACACCAGCAGTCTTGATCTCTTTTTCAATTTCCTTCAACTGCTCATCTGTGGGCAATACACCGTACTTGGATAGAATCAATGGATAGACTTGGAACCCATACGTTTTCTGCCAATTGCCAAAACTTGCGGTTATCGTTACAAAAGAAATGGTCTTCTTCTCTTCTTGTAATGATGTAGCATACGCTTGATACTTTGCATCTAAATTAATTAATTCTGCTTCCAGTTTCTGGTAATTTTCATCATAAACATCTCCATCTTCCGGTTTTGTCTGTTTCAACCAGTCCCGTATGTTTCCTGCCATGCTCAACATTGCGATAGGATCATTCCACAAGCACAAGTCCTTAGATGTTGTATCTATATTGTCAAAGATACTGCCTTCATAATAGGAAGATTCCTGAAAGGCAATCTCTCCATTCTCAATTACCTGGCGATAGCGCGCGAAATCATAAACCGCATTTAATGAAGAAAGATCATTTTCCACAACCCCGCTGTCTCGGATCTCCTGATCTGCCACACTGAGATATGGTTCCAAATTTCCAATATGAAAGAAGGCCTTGGATGTTTTCAATACATCTTTGTAATTGGAACAAAGAGTAGCGTTTGTAACAACAACAGGTGCCGATTCATCTTGGACCGACACCGTTGTTAGTGAATTACCGGAAAGGACATTGATCAGCCAACCGATAGGATAGATTGTATATGCAACACTCTTGCGGCTCGATGCACAGCCATGTAAAAGAGGAAGACACAGAACAATTGTAAGCAGAACTTTTGCAGCCTTTCTCATTCTTGGACATCCTCATTTTCTGATACTTCATGATCCTCATGATAACGAAGGATTATGACACGAAGCGCAAGGAACATAGGGATGGCAATGATTACGCCAACACTGCCAAATAGACATCCCCCGGCAAAAACACTAAAGATTGCCCATAAAGGCGTAACATGCGTATTATGTGAATGAACGAATGGTGCCATCACATATTCATCGGTACTGCTAAGAATGAATATCATCACAACCAGAAAAATCACATTTCCAGTTGGCAAAGATAAGGCAGTAAAGACACCAATAATATTGGCTATGGTTGGTCCAATGTATGGCACAATCAAGGACAATGCCGTAATCAGACCCATAATCGGCCAGTATTGATGTCCAACCAATAGATACAATACTGAGTATTCAATAAAATGAAGACCAATCAATATCAATAAGGAACGAATATATGAACTTTCTTCTGCATTGATTGCGAAAACAATTTCATAAACACGCATAGAAATTCGGCGGGAAACCCGTGCGACACCTGTGCGCAACTTTTCCCAACCAAAACACATAAAGATAGAAGCAACAATCGCAATCACCGAATTAGCCAGATAAGACAAAGCAGTACTAACGATATTTGGCAGGTTATCTGAGACCGCCGGCAACAACTTCTTTGCTGCTGTCAACGCATCAACACCTTCATTAAAGAAACTATCCATGAATCCGGAAGTGCCGTCCGAAGACAATGCCGAGATACGATTCTGAATCCATTGCATGCCGCTAATCATACTGTTAATAAATGCGCCGGCACGATTCATAATCATTGGTACCAAGCTGGATATCAGCCACACTAATAATAAAAAGATCAAAATATATAAAACAGGAATCGATATTTTTCTTGAAATGCCACGTTTTTCCAATTTCCGAATTGGATTTCGTAGAATATACGCAATCACAAAACCAATCATGAAAGGACTGATAACTGACCAGATTTTGCTTAAGATACCCAGCCAAATGCCGCTTGTCGCTTGAAATAGCCAGACAATTCCCATAACTAAAATAACCTTTATTAACTTTCTCAATGACAAATCACGGTCTATCGTGTTATTAATACGGTCAACAAGTTTCATATAGTACCTCTGTACTTATTTTATCATTTATTCTCCAACTCTTCTATCATCTGCTCAATAATTCCCGCGCGAGCAAAGGAAAACCATGAATTTTGAGTAATTATCAGGTGGTCGTCCACATGAATTCCCATCATTGCTGCCGTTTTAATCATCAAGGAGGTTACACTCAGATCCGACTGTCCGGGTTCCAAGCTTCCCGCCGGATGATTGTGAACAATGATCATACTTACCGCAGACTGGCGTAAAGCCTCCCGCAGTACATCTCTTGGATAGACATGGCTCATATTGACTGTTCCAACAAACATCGTTTGACAGGATAAAATATGATGACAATTATCTAAATAGACGACCAAAAATTTTTCCTGAACACTTGGACCAATTTCTCTTTGAAGCCACTGGATCAAATGCTCAGGCTCCGCAATGACATCTTCTTGCAATGTCTTTTCATACAATGCGCGTTTGTTTAATTCCATACAGGCAAGCAGTGCGATGGCTTTTGCATCAGAGATTCCACGGATTTTGCACAGTTCCTGCCGGCTCATTCTTTCTAGCCCTGATACACCTTTTGATTTGATTAACAACTGATCTGCCACTTCAAAAACAGATTCTCCCTTTGTTCCTGTTCGTAACAACAATGCCAATAATTCTCTTGTACTAAGTGTATTGAGGCCTAACTGAATTGCCTTTTCCCGCGGTCTTTCATTATCTGGCATTTCTTTAATCATCGACATAAAAATCCCCTTTCATTACTATATTCATGAAAGGAGACTTCATTCTCAAAAATTCATTTTGTTACTTCAGCTTTACATCTACAGAAGTATTCTGACTAACATCAGCCATCGTTAAGCTAAGCGTACCATCAGTTTCTTCCATCACATGCCCTGGATCCAGCATCAATACAAAGATATAACCTTCTCCTGATTCCGTTATTTCCTGATTCAGAATGTTTGCAAACTTCGCTGTATGAACATCCGAGCTTTCTGCAATCACGTCTCCATACTTTGATGAGCTGAATACCGCTGAAGTAATTTTGACCGGCTTTCCTTCTGCGGCGTTAACCGATACATGGAACAAAAATACACGTGCCGTCGATGGCATAAAGTATTGTTGATCATCTTTACCAAGCACTTTGCTGGCATTAACTTCATCTGCATCTTCAACTTGTACCGAGAAACTACGGGTTGAAGTTGGTGATGCAGTTGTTTTTACTTTCCATTGGTCTGCCGTTGTATTAACATTTGCTAAACTGAATGATAAATCATTTTTCTCATTAAAATCACACGAAACTGTGATAGTGCTTAATGATTTATTCTTGAATGGAATGAATACTTTAGTATCAAATCCCGCTCCTGCAGCATTTAGACTGTCCAAACTTAAATTTTCTTTTGAAAGATCATAAGAATTCTTTAACAATGTATCAATATAGCTTGATGTTTCATTGAGTACAAGTCCTTCACTCGTCTGGAACGAGCTCAATGGGACATTTACTGTTTTATCAGTCGCAACATGAATGTTTGCAACAATAAAGCCAAAATCAATATTATCGAACTCATACACATCATAAGAACCCTGGGTAATGGATACATCGCCTAATGCTGTCGTCTCTGAAGGTGTTAACGTCGATACAGGTGTCGATGTTGAAGGTGAATCGTCTGCCGACTTTTTAGAATTCATCAGTATATATAATAAAAAACAGGCGGCTATAATCGCTATACTTGTGACAACAATCCAAATGATTTTTTTATTTTTCTCTGTTTTCTGCGTCAAAATGGAACCTCCCTATATTTATTATACTAGAAAAATACAAAGAAAGCAGTTCAATCTGAACTGTTGAACAATTTCAAAATATGTACTTCTATCAAAAAATACAAAATATGATAGCCCTGTAAAAATTAATCACCGTTTAAATTGAGTACGAGATGTCACAGGATTATTCTATCACAAGTATTCAATCAGTTCTTCAGCAATCATTTATACAACAATAAACGGATCAAACAGTTCAACACCCATATCAAGCCAATCGGAGAACAGAATATATTGATTACATATACAAAGCTGTGCTCTGACGTGTCACTCTGCCTGAAATTCTTTGACCAATTACTTTCCAGATTGCGGAATATCAGGACAGCCTGACCAGAGAGAACTACTGCTACGCGGATAGGAAGCTTGACATCATGAAGTGGGACCACTATGACTACAATATCATGACCGCACATATTCAAGGTGATCAACCATGATAAGCGGATGAAGATTGCACCATCCATGACAAAAGAAACGCCAGAGACGCTTTCTATCATGCCGAATAAGAAATATATCTTGTAGCAGTACAGTACAAAAGAAGGAAAGGAAGAATAGCTGCGGAAGCATTCAGCGGCAGAGAACAAGTCATAAAGAAAGACGGCAGACTTTCAAAATAAAGTCCAGAATATGTGCATATTCGATGGACTAGATGAGGCATATCGTCCTGCAAACACAAGCAGGAATCATCGTATTAAGAGCAACTGAAAAGAGACAGCCTTTGCAACTATCCCTTCAGTGTTATCCATTTATTCCGTAATTATTTGATACTACCTCTATCATCCCTAATGTTATAGTGCTTACCTATTAAGATAGATTTTTTCCAGTCTGCTGATACTATTTCTGCATAAAGCAGTTTTCTGTAGATCCTGGCGCTGCTCCATTCTTAGCGACCAATACAATTCTGATGCCTTCCAATCGTCGGCTATATCCTGCAGTTCCAGCTTTTTCACCATTCTTGGCCCAGCCCATCCAGCCAACATCCTGGCTATGGACCTGATAATAAATATCATATTGATTGGCGGCATCACCAGTCAACCTGATTTGTATGGCTTCTAAACGCAACGATTGCCCTTGTGTACCGCTCATTGCTCCATTGCTGACATAGTTCTGCCAGCCAAAATTCTGAACATGTGTACAATATTCAATACTGCCCGAAATATTTGGGCTCAAACTGATGTTAATTCCCTCAAGACGCAATGATTGACCAGTTGTTCCGCTCAATGTTCCATCACTGACATAACTCTGCCAGCCGACATTCTGTACATGTGTACGATACCGAACCAGACCATTGGTATATATCGAATCGAATGGTGTATCTGTTAACCCTGGCGCAGCACCATTCTTTCTCACCAGAACGATTTTTATTCCTTCCAATCGATATGCAAATCCCTCAGTCCCTGCTGCTTCACCATTTTTTGCCCAATCCAGCCAACCATAATTCTCTGCATGGACTTGATAGTAGATATCAAATTGTGATGCCAAGTCTCCTGTTAGACGTATCTGAATTCCCTCAAGGCGAAGAGACTGGCCGGTTGTCCCGCTGAGTTGACCATCTGATGTCCAATCCTGCCATCCAATATTCTGCACATGCGTTCTATACTGAATTGAGCCGTTTATGGTCCCTTCAGCTGAAATCTTAATACCTTCAAGACGCAGAGATTTCCCTGTAGTGCCTGAAAGTTCTCCGTTAGAAACATTGGGTTGCCAGCCAATATTCTGTACATGTGTCTGATATACGATTGATTCATTATCTACAGCATTTCCTGATGTTGGCACCGTTCCAAGAACATTTGTGAAATCACTTTTTTTAATATAACCAACCATTGATGACCAATCATAATCAGCATATGTTCCGCGCGATAAATTCATCACTGCACCATTCTGAACATAATCCGTTGACTGTACTTTATAATAGTCTCCGAATTCTCCAAGAATTGAAACAGTAAAATTCATCTGATACGTCGGCCCATATGCCGTTGTATACATTGTATTGGATTCATCTGCTGAACTGTATATATTAGTGTCGCTGTTCTTAATAACACCAATACAGCTGGAATTCCAATCGGTCAACGTACCATTGTTGCCAGATGCTGTTTTATCAAAGCGATAATACAAAGAAGCAAGTGTCAGACCATAATAAGGGCTCGAAGCATACTTGACTGTAATTCCTGAACCTTTATTGCCAAAATGACCGCCAAAGAATACACCTTGATCATGAATTGTATCTGCATACTGCCGCAGAAGAAGTCCCATCTGATTGTCAATTGATGATTTAACAGAAGGATAAAAAGAAGCATTGTTTGGATCGCTGTCATATGCATTGACACCAAACAGATTATTTCTGTTTGTTGCAAAAGAACTTGTTCCATAAGAAGATTCACAGCATGCCTGAGCAAAGACCATTGCAGCATTAATGCCATACTGATTTTGATCATCTAAGAAAGTCTGTCCCGAATTCCAAAGAACACTGCTTGAATCTCTTTGGTTGCTGGTCAAGAACGAATTATATGCATCTGCAGATATCTTCGATTTTGTCCGCAATGGAACAAACTGATAATAGTTATAGTATGTATTTACATGTTTTTTCAGCTCTGGATCAGAGTAAAAATCTGTATCATTCCAAGAATAATAAACACTGCCTGTGCTCATCCAAGAGGCGGCTGGTCCAACATGCATGCCACCATGTGAAATATCATAAGCCTGGCTAGACCAATCGCTTACTGTCTGACTGCTGAATAAATGATAAACAAGATCCGTATAGTTCCCGCTCTGTTCAACAGAGTAATATGGTCGTTGGGGAGTCAGTTGCCATTCTGATTCCGGACTGGAACTTGCATCATTTCCACCGATCCATATAGAAATTCCTTTATCCACAAACTTCGAGGGAACAAAGTCCACATCTCTCAATTCAACATTTCCTTCAAAACCATAAGCATTTACCAGCACTGTGCCGCTTCCGGTTCCATCATAGTATGTTGTATCTTCATAAAGCATTGGACGATAATTGCTGATATATGTAGACTTTGCATAAGCCTGGGAAGTATTCTGATCAATTGTCAGGATTAACGAATTGTCTCGCAATGCATAGGAATATACATAGCCTCTAGTCATAGCAACAATCTGGTTTGCTGAATAGCTTCCTGCATGTCTGACAACAGCATCATTTCCTGCTGCCTTCATAGCCGCTTTTGCAGAGGAGAAATCCCCATAGCAATTCACTTTAACAAAAGAACCCGAGTCATTTATCGTATCAACTTCATACGCATCACTTGCTATAGGATAGTAATCAAATGTCGTTTTAGCTTCCACAACAAATGTAGGTATCTGCAAAATCGGTAGAACTGCAACCATCATCGTTATAGTCAATAGTAGTTTAGCAATTTTATTTTTCATAGCATCCTTTCTGTAGAAATCAATCATATGATCTTATATCAGTATCATGCATTATCATGCATCTGTATATTCACTATATTCTTACTTTATATTATATTCATATTTCTTCAGCAATGCACGAAAATTAAGCAGTATATCATCTACAAATCTGCTGATTCATTTTACAAAATGTATACCGATAATATAAGAAGCGATATTCGAAGCAATCTTTTTGATAACACTTTTCGGCAAGCATTATCTTTGATAAAAAAGTTCTTTCTAACCTGCTGTTTGAAATATATGAAAATTTTTCCTTTTCCAAGTGAACAAGCACACACACGTTGCGGCACTGTTTCTATAAGTGTTTCTATATAAAAGTTGTATAAAAAAGTATTCCACTGATCATCGACTGAAGGAAAAACCTATCAAAAAAACAATATAACAATAAATGAATAATATCTTCCATATGAGAATATATATATGCAGCCAGATTCTGCGTAAAACAGAATCAACTGGAGTACGTTTTTAATACAAAAGAATCCTTTTCTGTCTGTGGATTCGAGTGGGGGGTGCGGACAAAAAGTTGGACTAAGGAAAGGACCAATACATGTACGCACAGGATAAGAAAGAGAAAGCACTGGAATGGTATGATCAGGGCATATCTCCTACAGAGATTGTAAGGAAGCTTGGATGTCCAAAAACACGCATCACTATATATCTTTGGATAAAACAGAGAAAAACGTCAAGATCAACTCCCAGAAACCGGATCAAAGTCAATAATTCCCCTCAACATCCACTCCACCCATCCGCTGAAGTAAAACTGGAGATCATCAAACGCTGTTTTGCGCGTGGCGAGAATGTTAAACTTGTATCAGAGGAGACAGGATATAGCAGATCTTCAATCTATAAATGGCGAAGGAACTATATTGATAAAGGGAATCTATCACTGATGAAGAAGAAAGATGATATCCAGCGCAAGGAAATCTCCAGTAAGAATATCGCAGATGATGAATTGTCATCGCTCAAAGCGCAGATCAACGATATGCAGTTAGAAATAGATCTGCTGAAAGAGACAATCAACGTCCTAAAAAAAGACCGAGGCGTCGACCTGACATCTCTGAAGAACAGAGAGAAGACAGCGATGATCGATGCCATGAAAAATAAGTATCCGCTGTCCATATTGTTAAAAAGGCTCGCACTGTCCAAGAGCAGTTATTATTATCAGAAATCTGTCCCTGCAGGCAAAGATAAATATCCTGCCGTCAGGGAACGCATCAAAGAGCTCTTTGTGGACAATCGATCTTGTTATGGCTATCGCAGGATCCATGCTTTGTTGAAGAAGGATGGCAGAACAGTATCAGAAAAGACCGTGCGAAAGATCATGAAAGAAGAAGATCTTACGATGAGAGCCAAGAAGCGAAAGAAGTATAGCTCCTATCAAGGGGAGATATCTCTGCCCGTCGAGAACATCATTGACCGGGACTTTCATGCACAGGGTCCAAATGAGAAATGGCTCACGGACATAACGGAGTTTGCAATATCTGCCGGAAAGGTCTATCTGTCGCCCATTGTTGACTGCTTTGATGGATATCTGATGAGCTGGACAATCGGTGTCTCTCCTGATGCCAGTCTGGTCAACGGCATGCTCGATGAAGCTGCCAGCCGGATGCCGCCTGGCAGCCATCCAATTGTACATACTGACCGAGGCTGCCATTACCGCTGGCCAGGATGGATACAGAAGATGGAAGAATATGGTCTTGAAAGGTCAATGTCCAAGAAAGGATGTTCGCCTGACAATGCGGCATGTGAAGGACTGTTTGGCCGATTGAAGAATGAGATGTTCTATCATCAGACATGGACTGGCATCCGTATTCATGAATTCATCAATATCCTGAATGATTATCTGCTATGGTATAACAATGACCGCATCAAACAATCCTTAGGATTCATGAGCCCAAGGGATTATAGACAGAGTCTTGGAATCGCAGTTTGATCAGTCCAGGAAAATGTCCGCACCCCCATTTGAACATGCGCATATTTGATGGATCAGATGAAATATATCGTCCTGCAAAGACAAGCAGGAATCATCGTAACAAAAACAACTGAAAAGAGACCGCCATTAACAGCCACCCCTTCAGTATTATCGATTTATTCCGCAATTATTTGACACTACTCTGAACTGTTCACTCATTAATTCTTATGCAATGCCATTTGGGTTCTTCAACGTAAAATTCCATGAATCTTTGCACATATCATCAATACCATATTGGGCAACCCATCCCAAAAGTTTTTTTGCCTTTGATGGATCTGCATAACATTCCGCAATATCACCAGGACGACGATCTAAGATTTTGTATGGCAATGTCTTCCCACATGCCTTCTCATAAGCATGCAATACATCTAAGACAGAATATCCTTTACCTGTACCAAGATTAATATGATCTGTTCCTTTATGCTTCAATGCATAATCGACAGCACCAATATGTCCCTTAGCAAGATCCACAACATGAATGTAATCGCGAACACCAGTACCATCCGGTGTTGGATAATCATTTCCGAAGACTCTTAAATACTCAAGAGTGCCATTTGCAACACGTGCGATGTATGGAACTAAGTTATTTGGTATGCCGTTTGGCACTTCACCTAACAAGCCGCTCTGGTGTGCTCCGATGGGATTGAAATATCGTAACAGCAGAACCGACCAATCCTCATCTGAATTTGCAGTATCTTCTAATATTCTTTCATTCATTAATTTAGAAGTCCCATAAGGGTTCGTCGTTCCACCAACTTTTGAATCTTCTGTAATTGGACATTTTTCTGGATCACCATAAACAGTTGCCGAAGATGAAAAGACAAGGGTTTTACATCCAGCCTTCTTCATTGTCTGATACAGATTGATTGAACCAGATATATTGTTTTCATAATACAGTAATGGTTTTTCAACAGATTCACCAACTGCTTTATATCCCGCAAAATGAATTACTGCATCAATCTTATTTTCTGCAAAAACACGTTCAAGACCGGCGCAATCCAAAATATCACAGTTGTAGAACCTCGGTTTGACACCAGTTATTTTTTGAATACGGTCTAATACAACTTCCTTGGAGTTATAAAGATTATCCAAGGCAATGACATTATATCCAGCTTGAATCAATTCCACACATGTATGTGAACCAATGTAACCTGTACCACCTGTAACAAGAACTGTAGCCATACTTTTTCTCTATTCTCCTTAATGTAATAAACGCGATATATCATTCCAGGTAACGAAGATCATGAAACCAATCAGAAGTACCCAGCACGCTACCATAATACCCATCTTCACCTTTTGGTTCAATGTTCGATGAGCAACCCATTCAATAATTGTAATAATTACTTGGCCGCCATCCAGCACTGGAAGTGGCAAAAGGTTAAAAATACCGACATTCAAACTTAATTCAGCAACCAAGAACATAAATGCAGAAATGCCCATAGAAGCATAGGTACCAGCAGCTTGATAGATTCCAACTGGACCGCTCATTTGTTCCAAACCAGATCCATGCAGAAATAAAGCTGCCAATGTCGTAAACATCAACTTCGTGATCATTTTCATCTCATAACCGCCGTAATAAAAACAATTTAACAAATTAATATTGACCATTTCGGCTTCTGGTGCACTGATGCCAATCAGATACATGCCGCTATCACTGTCATATTCCGGGGTGACAGTCAAAGTAAGTTCCTGTCCATTGCGTTCCACCGTATATACTTCTACACCACTGTAATTCGAACTAAAAGACTGCATATCAATATAATTTTCTGGTTCCACACTCGAACCATCTTCTTTGACAATCTTCTTAATAACATCCCCAGCTTGAAAACCCGCTTTTTCTGCCGCGGAATTTTCTACCACATCTGCCGCAATCGCCTTAGGTGATTTACTAAAAGTACCATTGCCAAGAATTACAAAACTAAAAATTAAAAATGCTAATATAAAATTATTGAATACACCTGCCAGCATGATAACAATTTTCTGCCAAGGTTTCTTTTCTATCAATCTTCTTCCTTCCGGTACCTGTACATCCGGGTATGCTTCATCTCCATCTGTTTCACCAGCCATGGAAACAAATCCACCGATAGGTAATGCTCGAATAGAGAATTGTGTTTCTTTTCCTTTGTGTTTCCAAAGAACAGGTCCCATGCCAAAAGAGAATTCATAACACCACACACCAAAACACTTTGCAGCAATGAAATGTCCCAATTCATGGACGACCACAATCAAGGATAATAAGATGAGGAAATAGAAAATATTCAAAAGATTCATTTATTGTTCCGCTCCTTCAATTTGCTTCATAGCATAAGATCTACCCCAAGCGTCCGCGGCCAACAGATCCTGCACATTTTCCACTTCTTTGTAAGGTGCTTTATTCACTGCTTCAATGACAATTTCTTCAATCATCAAAAACGGAATTTTACCCTGCCGGAAAGCGGCATTCGCTACTTCATTTGCCGCATTCATCACTGCACTGAGATTACCACCCTTCTCGCCTGCTTGATATGCTAAAGCAAGTAATGGGAAACGGCGCACATCCGGTTTCAAAAAATGCAGTTCAACAATCTTTGTCAGATCCAATGGTTCATTCTGCAGCAGCGGATATCTCTGCGGCCACGTCAAGGCATATTGAATCGGCAAGCGCATATCCGGCGCACCTAGCTGTGCCATTGTACTGTGATCTACATATTCCACCATAGAATGCACAACCGATTCTGGATGCATGACAACATCAATTTTGCAATAGTCTATGCCAAACAGCCAATGTGCTTCGATAACTTCAAAACCTTTATTCATCATATCGGCACTGTCGATGGTAATTTTAGCTCCCATCGTCCAATTAGGATGAGCTAACGCCTGTTCCACTGTGACATTTTTCAATTCCTCACGGCTCCTAGTACGGAAAGAACCGCCGCTGGCTGTAATAATCAAACGATTTACCTGATCTATCCGGTTGCCCTGCAGGCATTGAAAAATAGCACTGTGCTCACTGTCAATTGGATACAGCGAACGGTGATACTTATGCAGTGCTTCATAAATCAGTTTACCGCCGCAGACAAGTGTTTCCTTATTTGCCAAGGCCACATCATGACCACTTTCAACTGCCCGCAACGTCGGCAGAAAACCAACAAAGCCGACCAATGCATTGACTAAAAGATCATAATCCTGTCGCTGTACTAAGTTGATCATCCCGGCATCCCCATGCAGGAATGTAATCTTTGGATAGCTTAGTGCAAGCTGTGAAGCATCTTTTTCTTCCTGAACACATACAGTATTAACCGTTATCTTTGTCAAAATTTCTTTCAAACGATTAATATTTTTACCAACACCTAACGAGACAATTTCAAAATCCTGAGGATGCTGCAAAACAACATCGATTGTCTGCATGCCAATGGAACCGCTGGCTCCTAATAATACGAGGCGCTTCATGCAGCGACACCCCAAAGGATTATCATAGCATTCAAGCAAATCAAGCAGAACACGATCGAATCAACGCGATCTAAGATACCACCATGTCCCGGTAAAAAATTACCAAAATCTTTCACACCAAATTTTCTCTTTATCGAAGAGAAACTAAGATCACCAATTTGGGCAACAATTGGCAAAATGATACTTCCACAAAGAACAAATGAAACAGGAGTCCCTTGCAATACAAGTAAGCCGTAAATCAAGGACCCGGCAAACCCGCAGGCAAAACCACCAAAAGACCCTTCCCATGTTTTATTTGGTGATATACGCGGCAGCATTTTATGTTTGCCAAAAAAAACTCCAAAGAAATACGCACCCGTATCACACAAAATACTTGCCAGCAATACAAAGACCAGCATCCGAAAACCCAAGTCCTTATTGGCATACATTGATATCACTGAATGCAGTGCTAAGCCTACCAAAGATGTCAAAACAAATGGATAAACAACAGAATCGGTCGTAATCTGATCATCAATAAGATCGATCAAGAACAGCAGCGACAGCCAAATAGTAAGAACAACAGATACATGACTGTCTGCAGATAATGAAATTGCTGCAATTGCGCATAGATTTAAAATAGTAGATAACCAATGCGTCTTATGATCCACTAAAGAAGCAATTTCATAAGATGCAAAAAAGGCAATCACCAGTAATAAAATCTTCAATACTGTCCCCCCCATAAACAGGGGCGGAACACATACTGCAACCAGAACCAATGCCGTTGCAATCTTGATCATCATCTTTTTAGACATTCTTTACCCCTCCGAAGCGCCGATCCCTTTGCATAAATTCTTCTAGGCATCTCTGAAAAACAACAGGGGTAAATTCCGGCCAAGATTCCGGCACAAATTCCAGTTCCGCATAGGCAATCTGCCATAATAAATAATTGGAGATCCGTTCTTCTCCAGAAGTACGAATCAATAAATCGACTGGCGGAAATCCCGCTGTCATTAAGTATTTTTCAAACCCTTTTTCATCAAGGTTCAGATCTGCTTTGCCTTCTTGAACATCTGCTGCATATTTTCTTGCAGCTAATACAATTTCTTTCTGCGATCCATAATTCATACAGATATTCAGACTCAATCCTGTATTGTTTCTAGATTCCTCCATAGCTTCTTTCAGGACTTTTTCGGTTGCCTTCGGCAGCTGATTCAATTCTCCAAGAATATTCATGCGATATCCACGATCTAAAAACTCCTGCATGTATTTTTTAAAGAAGACGGCTGGTAGTTTCATAATATAATTCACTTCATTTTCACTGCGCTTCCAATTCTCCGTGGAGAACGCATAAAGTGTCAGATATTCAACGCCCATCTCACTAGCGGCAATTGCAATAGTCCGTACATTATCTGAGCCAGCTAAATGTCCTGCTGTTCT
>Ga0183095_10494_pt1 | contig 32263 bp, 32 predicted proteins | sample BioMet4_FD_130346 | JGI IMG/M metagenome (GOLD analysis project Ga0183095, IMG submission 130346) | Microbial communities from bioreactor (seeded with sewage sludge) at LBNL, California, USA - Biofuel metagenome 4 (v2) (version 3) | ecosystem: Engineered > Bioreactor > Anaerobic > Unclassified ...
AATCTACACCCGGTCGTCAGCAATACCAGCCGCCGGGTGCGCCCCGGTGCGTAATTACCGGGGCATACTCCGCTTCGCGTCGGTACCTGGACCCCAAAGATCATTTCTGCCGTCGTTCTGCCAGTTACGCAATGGCAACTGTCCTCTGTGATGTGTCAGATTCTCGAGCACCAGCGAGAGAATACGGCATCCGTGCGACGAATTCGTGCTTTCGCGACGGCGTCAGCCGGAGTGAAACCGAATTCGCCGCACAACTCCGCACCGGCACGTTGCCGGGCGCGGTCCAGCGGCGAAACGCTGGCCGACCGCGAAGCGGCCGGAATCCCCGCGCCCCACGAACCGGTCGGCTACGGATGCAAGTCGGGAAGGCCGGCCTGCTTACGAAGTCCGCAGAAATATTGCCAGAGCCCGGCGTCGCGGGACAGCAATTTCAGCAGTCCGGTACGGGTGAGGCCGGTGGCGGCGGCGGCGGTTTTCAGATCGAGTCCGGATTCCGTGACGGCATCCATCAACCAGGCGGCCAGCAACGGATAACGGGGATTGTTGAGATTCATATGGGGATCGGGCGGCGGCAGGTGCGGACCGCGGATTTTGACGGCGATTTCATGCCGGAGTTTGGACAGGGCAAGTTCGCGGTTGCGCTGTTGGGAACGGGTTTCGCAATCGGTCACGACCAAACCGCTGGGCTGATGGACCAGGCGGATCGCCGTATTGGTATGATTGCGTTTCTGTCCGCCGTTGCCGGTGGCGACAAAAGACTCCTGACGGCAATGCGACAGCAAGGTCCGGTCATCCTGCGCCAGCCAGACATTGCGCTCGGCCGCCGGGCAATGTCCGTCGGCGAATTCCGCCGGAAGACGAGACGCGTCCATGGTCAGCTTTTCCGCAGCACGTAAATCATGACGTTGGGGAAATTCTGATTTTCCGACAACTTTTCCAGCGTCACTTCGAAGCCGCACCGGGCGGCCAGCCGGGCGATATAGGCCGGAGAATGAGCGAAAACACCGCTCCGGTTGAGAATGTAATCCGCCTCCCCTTCCCCGCACTCGATGGAAAACGCGAACCATGCACCGGGAACGGTATGACGGCTGACCGCAGAGAAGGTTTTTTCCAGATCGCCGATGTAAATAAAAACGTCGGCGGCCAGAACCAGATTATATTTGTGGACGGCGCTGTCCATGACTTGCAGAAGGTCGCCGCACACCAGTTTCTGATAGATGTTTTTGGCTTTGGCCTGTTCGATCATGCCGGGGGAAATATCGACGCCGACCATGGTCTTGCTGACCGGCATGAACTGTTCCGACGCCAACCCGGTTCCACAGCCCAGATCCAGAACCCAATCGAATTGCTGCGGCTGATCGAGTTTCCGGCAACAGGTGCTGACCGCATCCCGCAACTGTTTGGGCAACGAATATTTCAGCTCATTGACCATGTAGGAATCGAAACTTTCCGAACACTGGTTGAACATCGACGCCAGCAACTCGCCGGGCATCCGGGTCACCTGCTGTCCGTTCAAGGACTTGAGCAGCAATTGCGCGGTGTCATTATTCTTATCGATTTCCATCACGGTCTGCAGTTTTTCGCGGGCGAGGTCGTTTTTGCCCCACTGAAAATAGAGACGTCCGAGCCCCAGCCAATACTGCGGATTTTCCGGCGCGATCTTGACCGAATTCTGAAAAAATTTTTCCGCCGCTTCGAACTGTTGCAAATGCAACAGGATATCGCCCAGATGAAAATGAATTTCCGCCCGATCGGGTGAAACTTCCACCGCTTTCCGCATGGATTCTTCCGCCTGCTGCCAACGGCCGATGGCTTTCAACGACATCCCCAGCATATACCAGATGTCCGGATAGTCGTCGCCCAATTCCGCCGCGATGGAAAAATACTTGGCGGCGCCCAGCCAGTCGTTGCGGCGGTAGCAGATCAACCCCATATTGTAATTGGCCCGTAGCGAACCTTCGTTGATCGCCAGGCAGCGCCGATAATAATCGGCGGCATCATCCAAATGGCCGACCAGCATGGCAATGCCCGCCAGTTTATAGAGGACGTTGAAATTATCGGGCTGAAGTTGCAGCGCGCTTAAAAAATAGGTACAGGCCTGGTTGTATTCCAACAGTTCTTCCTGAAGACAGCCCAACCGGTAATAAGCATCGAAATCGTCGGGATTCCGGCGGACCAGTTCCAGCAGAATCGCTTCCGATTCCTTCCACATGCCATGCTCGTGATAATAGTCTGCCTTCCGCACGGGATCGGTCGTATCTTCCATGATTCACTCCTTGCGATTCGGAACGGAGCGGCGGTTATTCCTCACCGCCACCCATCAACAATTTGAGTTTGCGGATGGCTTTATTCTGGATTTGCCGCACCCGTTCCCGGGTACAGCCCAACACTTCGCCGACTTCTTCCAGCGTCATTTGCGGCGAGCCATCCAAGCCGAAACGCAAGGTCAAAACCTGCTTTTCCCGGTCACGCAAGCGGTCGACCAAGCCTTTCAGACGGTCGATCGATTCGAAATCGCCCAACATCTGGTCCGGCGCATTCTTTTCACTATCGGCAATAAAATCCTGAATTTCGCCCTGCTCGCCGTCCTGGATCGGATCGTTCAGCGAGGAGGTCGACAAATTGGCAAAGCGCAGTTCGGTAACCGTCCGCCGGCTCAGTTCCAGCGCATCGGCAATTTCCTCGTCCGTGGCCGGACGGCCGAGCTTTTCTTCCAGCTTCCGCTGCATGGAGCGAATCTTGGCAATCTTTTCCACCGACTGAATCGGCACCCGGATCGTCCGGCTCTGTTCCGCCAGCGCCCGGCGCATGGCCTGTTTGATCCACCACGTACTGTACGTGCTGAACTTGGCCCCCTTGGTCGGATCAAATTTCTGCGCGGCGTTCATCAGTCCGATGTTGCCCTCGGAAATCAGGTCGTGCTTGGGCAACCCCTTACCGGAAAAATCGTTGGCAATCTTCACCACCAACCGCAAATTGGCCTTGATCAACTTGGCACGGGCCTCTTCGCTGAGGCGTTCGTCGTGCTGATGGATGGCTTCCGCCAACTGGTTTTCCTCGTCGCGGGACAGCAGCGAGAAGTCCAGAATACTCCGCATGTAGACCTGCGAAGTGGTCATCGGGTTTTCTTCCGTCAGCTTCTTTTTCTTGCGCTTCAGCTTCAGTTTGAGCAACAGCTTAGACTTCAGTTGAGGACTCAGCTTGGGAAGCAATTTATCCGTCAACTTGGTTTTGGGTTTTTCCGCCATAGCCCTATCCTCTGCTCCTCGCTGTTAAATTCCGCGTCCGAACCGATTTTTCCCCACCGGACGAAGCGGAAACTAAATTCCTGCCAAGGTACGTTGATATGCTTTCACCACTTTTTCCAGCGTCAGTTCCGCCACGGATTCGCCGCCGCGGGTAAATTTGAGCACCGGGTCCGCGGTAACCACGCCCACCCGCGCCACCGGCATACCCGCCAACAGCTTTTCCACCGCCGCCGCGTTCCGCGGGCTGACCGTGAAAATAAAGCGGCTGTTGCTTTCCGAAAACAGCAATTCCGCCGCTGTCATGCCCGGCATCGCCGGAATCTTGTCGAGATTGATATCCAGTCCCAGGCGTCCGCCCATGGCCACTTTGGCAAAGCCGATCGCCAGACCGCCCAACGCCGGAGTATGCAGCGAATTGAGCAGTTCGGCCTGAGTCAGCGCACTGACGTGACGATAAATGTTTTGCGCATACTCGGCATCAACCTGCGGAACCTGATTGCCGACGGCGTCCAGCATGAAGAAGTATTCGCTGCCGCCCAGTTCCGGTTTGGTCGTGCCGATCACGTAGACCACATCGCCGGCAAATTTGGCATCCAGCGTGACCGCCTTGCGGATATCGTCCATCTTGGCGATGGTGCTGAACAGCACGGTCGGCGGAATCGAAATCTTGCGGCCGCCGCGGGTACTGTCGTTTTTCATGCTGTCCTTGCCGGAAATGCAGGGAACCTTGAAGGCTTTCGTATAGTCGTAAAGAGCCTGATTGGCCCGGACCAACTGCGCCAGTTTGTACTCGCCATCGGGCGTCTTCGGACTCTGAACGGGGTCCGGCCAGCAGAAGTTGTCAAGTCCGGCGATATGGCCGAGCTTGCCGCCGACGGCAATGGTCCGGCGGATGCCGAGGTCGATCACCGAGGCGATCATATGATAGGCGTCGATATCGCTGTAGCGCGGCAGCAGACCAGCGCTGAGAATCACGCCTTCGGTGCTGAGCGGTTCGATCATGGTCACGGTGGCATCGCCAACGACATCGCGGCAACGGCCGACAAACGGCTTGATGACGCTCAAACCTTTGACTTCGTGGTCGTACTGCCGGGCCTTGTATTCGTCGGAACAGATGTTCAACCGTTCCAGCATTTGCACGAGATCATCGTTCAACTGCCGATTTTTGAGTTCCGGTTCGGCGAAATGCGGCGGCGTCCATTTGGCCTTCAGATGCAACCGGGGCAACCCTTCGTGCATAAAGCCGATATCCAAATACGCCACCGTCTTGTCGCCGTACAGCATATGGAACTTGCCGGAATTGGTAAATTCGCCCAACACGGTCACTTCCACATCGCGGGCTTTCGCCATCCGCATAAATTCATCGATCTTTTCCGGCGGAACCGCGAAACTCATCCGTTCCTGCGCTTCGGAAACCAGAATTTCCCACGGTGCCAACCCGGCATATTTCAACGGCGCTTTGGCCAGGTCCATACGGCACCCGCCGCACAATTCCGCCATTTCCCCTACGCTGGAGGACAGGCCGCCCGCCCCGTTGTCGGTCACAAACCGGTACACCCCGGCCGCCCGCGCTTCGAAAATAAAGTCACCCATTTTCTTCTGCGTGATCGGGTCGCCGATCTGCACGGCCTGAGTCGGACTTTCCTTGTGCAGTTCTTCGCTGGAGAAAGTTGCTCCGTGAATCCCGTCTTTCCCGATCCGGCCCCCGGCCATGACAATCAGATCACCGGGATTGATAGTTTTGCTGGACCCTTTAACGCCGTTGATTTCCTTCGGCAGGGTTCCGACGGTACCGCAGTACACCAGCGGCTTGCCGCAATAGCGGTCGTCGAAGTATTCCCAACCGAACCCGTACGGAATTCCGCTCTGGTTGCCGCCGTCGATCACGCCTTTGTGAATGCCGTCGCGCAGCCGCCGCGGGTGCAGCAGACCTTCCGGAACGTCTTTTTCATCGGTAAACGGCGAACCGAGGCAATATCCCCAAACGTTGATCAGCAAATCCGCCCCCTGCCCGGTACCGAGCGGGTCACGGTTGACGCCGACGATCCCCGTCATGGCGCCGCCGTAAGGGTCCAGCGCCGACGGACTGTTGTGGGTTTCCACCTTATAGACCAAGTCGAGCTTGTCGTTGAACGAGATCACTCCGGCGTTGTCGTGAAACACCGAAACCAGCCAGTTCACATCCTTGGCGATTTCGTTGGTGCTCTTTTTGACGAACGACTTATAGCAGGAAGTGATTTCCTGATGTTTACCGTGTTCGTCTTCATAGTCGATCACGGCGTCGAAAATCTTGTGTTTGCAGTGTTCCGACCAGGTCTGGGCCAGAACTTCCATTTCCACATCGGTGGGATGAGCGTCCAGACCGACTTTTTCCCGTCCGGTGGCCTTCTGAAAATAGCGCTGAATCACTTTCATTTCTTCCAGACTCAACGCCAGAATGCCTTTCCGGCTGATTTCCATCAGAGCGTCGTCATCGACGTCCAGATTGTATTCGCGCACCTGGCCGCCGCCGACCGCCGACACTTCCGGCAAATTGAGCGGCAAACCGTGCGCTTTGACGTCGGCCGCGGAAAATACTTTGATCGTTTCAATCAGTTCGTTGGCCAGCAAAGACTTGGCAATCCGTTCCACCTGCGCGCGTTCCAAACCGGCACCGGAGATCAGATATTCTACCGACGAAAACACCTGTTCGCCGGCATTCAGCTTCCGGCCGATGATGTCGCCGATGGCTTCGCGGGCCGAACGACCGAAGTTGTCGGTCACGCCGGGTTTGAAGCCGACAATCACCAGCCAATCACAGACCGCAGGCGTTGGACTGCCGACTTGTCCATGCTGGAGAACCGGATGGGCTAATTCCCGGGCAATTTTGTCCGCCTGTTCGGCGGAAATATCCGCTTTGACGGTATAGACATCGCGCGTACGAACTTGGTCGACGGCAATTTTCAGAAAATCCGCAATCTGCTTTTTGACCCCTTCTCCGCGGGAATCGCGCCACTGTTTCAGCGGCGATATTTCAATCCGGTACTCCATGGCTGCTCCGTATGTGATTGACGTAAAATTTTCGTTCTTTAACTATTTAGTAAACTAATCCGCTTTTCGATTTTTTTTAAGTAAAATTCGATAAAAAAACGGCTTTTTCTTACGTCTGCCAGCGCGTCTGCGGAGAGAAGCCCCATTACCCGTTTCCGGGCTTGCCCACTTTCGAGTTACCTATCTCACTGCTGCGCAAAAAGATAAATATACGAAAAATTTTGTGAAGTCGACGTCAGCAAAACTCAATGAATTAAAGCGTAATACCCGCCAATACTGCCCAACGCCAGCAACGTTAAAAATAAAATTACCCGATTGCGCTCAATGGAATGCCCGATCAACGGCGCGCCATCAATCTTGCGAAATCCTCCGGCCCGCAAATAATGCGTCATGCGCTGCCGGGCGCCGCTCTGCCGGGAATAATCGACCGGCTCGTATTTTCGATAAAATGGCATTTTTCTCGCTTACATCCTTACCGACAGAAAGAAAGCTGCCGCAATTACGGCCGCAACCAGCAGCAACACCAGCAGCAACGGCAACGTAAACGCCGTTCCCCACCGCAGGAACTGCCGAAACGACAGCGAACTCAATTCCGGATGCAAAGAGGCCGGCGTCGCCGTTGCCGCGGACGTGGATGACTTATGATTTTCCAATTCGCCGATGCGCGCCATCCGCGCCATCAGTTCCAACCGGCCGTTTTCCAGTTTGCGCATGGCCGCGCCCAGTTCCGATTGCAGGTTGGCTTCACTCCAGGCGTCGGCATCCAGCGCAGTCAATTCGGACTGGGAACGTTTCAACATTTCGCAACAGGTTTCCGCTTCTTTGACCAACGCCTGATATTGCAGAATGCGTTGTTCCAGCACCGCCAGCGTTTCCGCCTGTTTGCCGATCATATCGCGGCGTAGTTTATGAAATTCCGTCAACCGCTGCCGCAACGCTCGACTGAGTTCCGAGGTGGCGTCCGCAGTGATCTTGTCTTGCTTTGTCTGAGTCATGGTTACCTGTCTGCTTGATGCCGTCCGAATCGTCCGGACGGGAAGATTCGTTGCTAAACATAGTCTGCTATTTTTTACTTTCAAATGTAATCCGGGGATCGACGATCACATAGAGGAAGTCGGAGAACAAAATTCCCAGCAGCGTCAACCCGCCAGCGAACCCGAACAGCGCCATCAGCAGCGGATAGTCGCGACTCGACAACGCCAGCATCGACAGTTCTCCCATGCCCGGAATGCTGAACACGTATTCAATAATGATACTGCCGCCCACCAGCCCCGGCAGCAATCCGGCAAACAGCGTCACCAGAATGATCAACGCATTCCGCAACGCATGCCGAAAAATCACGCCCGCCTCGGAAACGCCTTTCGCCCGGGCCGTGCGGATGTAATCCTGCTGAATCACTTCAATCATGCCGGCGCGCGCATAACGGGACAGTCCGGCAAAACCGGCATAGGAAAGGCAGACCACCGGCAACACATACCGTAGCGCGCCGTCCCATGCCACCTGCCAGGTGGACACCCCGGTGACCGGGCCTCCAGAGAGCCCTTTCAACGGAAAAATGGACAGCCATCCCCCCTGACAAACCGTCGCCTGCAACATCAGCGCCACCCAGAACACCGGCAGCGAATACAACAGAAACAGCCAGAACGTAATCACCCGGTCCAATGGCGTATCCGGTTTCACCGCGGAATAAATGCCCAGTGGAATGGCCAGCAGATAAATCACCAACATCGCCAAGATGTTCAACCGCAACGTCACCGGCAGACGGGACATAATCAAACTCCCGACCGGACGTCCCTTGTCCACCGCCGCCGACTCGCCCAGACGTCCGTGCAACAGCAGGTCCTTAAACCAGTAGGCTAATCCGATATAGATCGGCTGGTCCAGATGAAGTTTTTCCCGCACCGCCAGATTTTTAGCCAGTCCTTTCCGTGCGTCCATGCCCTGCGCGGCGCCGGATTCGCCCAGCATTTGACTGCGGGTCGGATCGCCGGGCGCCAGCCGCATCAGCGTATAGCTTACGCCCAGAATCACCACCAGCGTCAAAATCGCCAGCAATATACGCTTCACCAGATACCGCAGCACCAGCCAGCCTCCCGGGTTTGATCGTTGTTAAACGATAGCCTTGCCTCGGAAGATTGCAAGCTGCGCAGACATCAACATGTGAAGTGCGGCCATTACACGGAAGCGGTTCCGTCCGACAAGCACTTTCGCAATCGGGAGCCCCATCGTTACTGTACCGAGCGTGGCATTCGCCTTTCCGGTTCGCAATTGAAACGACCGCTCAAAAATCTCGATCCCGAATGGCTGAAACAGAAACTGGCCGACAACTCCGCCCGCAACACGATCAAGGAGAAGTTCGGACAGTGCAATCGTTGTTTGAGTATGGGTCGCGTCATGGCCAGACTTCGAACCTCCTCGGAAACCGTGATTGCCGTCACGATCTTGGTGGCGAACCTAATCCGCTGGGAACAGGACATCGCAAGGCTTTATTGGGTCATGATTCTCCCGCGATTTTTGATCACGGAAATGCCAAATGAATTTTAAAGACGGCATAACCGACCGCTATGGTTCAGCAAACCCCAATTATGTGTTTAATAAAATTACGGCGGAAATTTCTTGTCAGTCTATCGACGGCGTAGTAGATTATATCGTTTATAACCATACTATTCAGAGAAGCACCAATGACCATCAATTTAAATAACAGTACGCTGAAAACCACTCCCAAACGCCACAGAATCCGGCAATATTCTGTCGGGCCGGGTGGGCAACGCCTTGCTGATGACCGTGCTGGAAGTGGACAACTGCGCCCTTCCCGCGCATAACAGCCAGTCATGGCGTTTCATCGTGCGGCGCTGTTGGAAAAAGGAAAGTCCGGCCAAACTGGTGAACGCGCCGGTCGATCATTTTCCTCGACCGGCGTTCGTCTCCCGATCACTAATACCGTCGAACCGATCAGTCACTGCAATGAACGGTTCAAGGTGGATCAGAAAAAAGGCCGGGATTTCTTCCTGACCATGGAAATTCAAAACTCTGCCGCCGCAGTGGAAAATCTGCTGTCGACTGCCACCTCGCTGGGGCTGGCGACTGTTGGACTAGGCATTCTCGATATGGTCAAGGACGACATTCTGTGGTTTCTTGAAGAAAGTGCCGAACACCTTGAAATCGAATAATAAAAACAACACGAGACCCCCATGATAATGAATATGATCTGTCGTTCCAACAAGTACTATATATTGCTTTTACTGTTCGGCGGTTTATTGCTCGGCTGGGGCATTTATCTTCAAATGAAGACGCAAGTAACCGCCTGCCGGGAGACAGTCTTTTTTAATTCGGCGGCCAGCTCGGTCGGTCATTCGCTTCGCGAAATTAACCTGCCGTTCAATTCCGGCATTCGCAGCATTGATCTGGAATTTGACTTTTTTTTCCATGAAATCCCGTTGCCGCCGCATCGCCGTACCGTCAGTCTGCTTCGCCTTATCGGGACGGAAGATATGATTCAATTGGCGATTGAGTGTAATAATTCTCTCAGCGTCACCACCGTCTCTTCGCGTTTCGAAGTAAACCGGACCCAAATCGTTGCCGCCGTCCATGCCGAACAACTTTATCGAGTCCGCGTAAAGACTGTCGACGGCAACATTTCAGTCGCGTTGACATCATTATCGGAACAGAATAAAACGTTACTGAAAATTGCCGATACCAAAACTTTTCTTTTTTTTGCGCCCCCCAGGGTTGGAATATTTGTCGGCAACCATGCCCCGCCGCTGTTTGACGGGAGCGTCAAAAATCTCCAGTGCCAAATCACCACCGGTAACTATAGTAATCTCGGCAATCTGCTGTTCTGGCTCGGCCTGGTGCTCATAGTGGCATTCTTACTTCGGTATTGGACCGCATTACTGCCGGGCGAATTTCTTGCCGTCGCAATCATCTTGCCGATCGGCATGCTGCTGATGTTGCTCTATTGTTCTGTCTGGAGCTTGATTTACCATGACTTTCCTTATTACCATTTTTTTGCCGCGCCGATATATCGTTTTTCCGATTTCGTCACTCATTTGAATATGAGCCGCAATCTGACGCCTTACTTCAGCAATGTCGTTGGAGAACCGGACTATCTGCCGCTCGCTTATCTGCTGTTTTGGCCAGCGGCCCGACTGAGCGATTTTACCGGCTCAATGCCGGTTTACGGTCTAAGCCTTAGCACTTTTCTCCTTTTCACTGTGTTTTTTTTAAACCATCTTTGGACGCCCGCACTGCCTGATCGCGGCTCGCGTTATTTCGTCATTGCTGCCGTTATTTCCGGGTCCTATCCGCTGTGGCATGCCGTGATTCGAGGAAATACCGAAACCTTGATTTTTGCCGCCGTTGCCGGCGCCGTATGGCTCTATAAAGCACGACATGAATATTGGGCCGCATTACTGCTGAGTGTTCCTATTGCGGTCAAAATTACGCCGTCGGTATTCATTCTCCTGTTCCTCGCAGACCGCCGTTACCGACTGGCGGCAGCCACGTTGCTGCTGGCGGTACTGAGTACCATCGGGGCTTTATTCTGCATACGCCCAACCCCGTCGGAGAATATCTCGGCAATTCTGCGCTGGCAACAAGGTTGTGTTCAACACTTTGTCCTCGACCACTTCGACATCAAGGGATTTTCCTTCCTGACGCCCTTCAAATTTCTGCTGCGTCCGTTCTTCCCGGTATCCGTCATTTTAAAATTATATCTGCCGCTGGTTCTGGCAGCGGCCGCAGTTTTGACCTGGGCTGCAGTATTTCGCCGTCAGCCGTTCTGGAAGCAACTGACTCTCATGACCGTAATGTTTCTAGGATTATCGTTCTATAACCCTTTTTATCGCGGCGTCATGCTGTTTCTGCCGTCGGCATATTTTCTGGCCCGTACCGAACGGCAACCGGGCGACCGGATTTATCTGACGTTCTTTATCCTGCTGCTTGTGCCTAAAATTTACCCGTCAATACCGGAAACGCTCCGGCTGTCCCTTGATCCGTTGTTGCTGCTGGCGTTGGGAGTCATTCTCGTTGCCGAGGGACCGTTGTTCCGCCTGCTCGGAATTACCGAACCCGACGATTCGCCGAGGAACAAATCTTGGCCGTGCCGACGCTAAATTTACCACTATTTTGGTGATTTGAGCATGGTGTACGAACTTGGCCAGCAAAGGTAAATTGTGACTTAAAACCGCCCAGACAACATAGCGTTGTTTGACTTCAAAATCGTGGCAAGACAAGCATAGTCCGATAAATCTTTTGACAGCGGCGGTGTCGTCGTAAAAGCTGAGGACTTTTTTCTTCCGCCGAGAGTTTTTTGCCTCGAATAATATGCCGCTGCGCCTGTTCGATGACCACTGGTAATGGTTCCAGTACCTGATCGAAGCGGGCAATGATGCGGGCCGCTTCTTTTTCTCGCGATCGGTTTGATCGCGATGAGCGTGCAACAAATCCCGGTAGCGGGACCGTGCAACCCCACGATGGCAACGATCCAGTCTTTCATTTCAGCATGATCCGGATGCTTCGGATTGTTGATGGCTTCGCAGAAATTAGCATAAACGCCAGGGCCACCGCAATTTTCCGGCGGACAAGTCCCTTGGCTGTCGATACCGAAAATCATCCGCCCGGATTCGTCGCGGTGATCAAGCGACTTCCCCGCATCCCAACTTTGACCCCGCAAAACTTTTATTCCATTTATCTATTTGCTGCGCAAATAGATAAATAACTTGAAAAGTTTGAAAGTCAGAAAACGGGTTTCTCCCCGGTGACTCGCTTCAGCAGCAGCCGTCTTCGGCGGCCATCCAGTTCAGACGGTCCGTTCGTACGCCCGGCGACGGATGATGATCCAAGACCTTGAAGCGATTGTTTTTCAGGTCGAACGTATAGATTTCCCGAGTACAGATGATGACGTATCCGGCATGGAATCCCAAGCGCAGTGGTACCGGGTCGCGCACCAGATCGCTGCACAGTCCCGGACGAGTGTCCGGCTCGAAAATCCGGGTTTCGCCCCAGGCGAAACTGACCTCGATGCCGTGCTCGGCGGTGGTCAGCGACGTAACCGCGCCATCCTCCGCGAACAACAACGAATTGACGTCGCCATTGATACCGGTAGGCATGGGATCATGGGCTTTGAGCCGTCCGATCGGCGTTTCCACCGCCAGCGGTTCCGCCGGTTCGAAGGACCGCAATTTGCCGCTTTCATAGTAAGAAACGCCAATCCGAACCGATGCCCGTCCAACCGGCGTCCGAATGGTTCCCCGCTCCTGCGGCCAGAGGGTCAGACTCCGCAACTTGCCCGACGGATAAAACGCCAGTCCCAGCAGTTTGACGGTCAGGGTTTCGCCGTCCGGCAGACGCACCGGCAGGGCTTCCGCCAACGCGTATTCATTGGCTTCCGTCCAATATCCGGACAGCTTGCCGTAGCGGGGGAAGACCCGTTTCAGTGTGCCGTCCTCGTGAAAGAACAAGCCTTCCGCCTTGATCGCTCCCGCCGGCGTGTCGACCGGAGTCTGGTGTTGTAACGTCATAAACTTCACATTGCCGTTGGCATACAACGAAATCACGCTTTCATAGCGCCGGCCGTCTTCCCAAGGAAGATACTGCGGAATCAGCGTACCATAGGGGGTATCCAGCAGGTAAGGCCGGGAAAGTGTAATCAGGCTGGCGGCGCCATTGGCATGGCGGTCCAGCACGTTGGCTTCAACTCGGCCCAGGTTCGTCTTGATAGTATTCATATCCTCTCACCTCTCTCGGTAAACATTGTCTAAGGATGTTGCAATAAACATGCCAGCCTCCATTTTGAGCTGGAAGCATTGATCATTGATTACATTTTAGTAATTTTAATAGGTTTGCGTTCCATATTTGAATTTTTTATCCTATCGGGAAAGTTTTGCCGTCGACCGGCAATTTCTGCCGAGTATAATCAGGCAAAAAAGGAACGGTTCAGCTCAAAAGGCAGGAATGAGCCGGCTGGCACGCCGTTTGCACACCGATATCCTCGGCATGCGTAACTTTTAAATAGCCAAGGAGTCCGGTTATGAGCATCTCTTCGGTCAGCAGCAGTCAGGAGCTCGCTCTGCTTCTCCAATCGCTCAACAGCAGCAGCACCGCTACCACTACGAGTACGGACAGTACGTCCTCCAGCACGGCGGCCAATGAAGCATTCGCCAAGATTCTGGTGGGCTCACTGGATACCGACGGCGACGGCAAGGTCAGCACCGAAGAAGCCGAAGCCGGAACCGAAAAAATTCAGGAAATGCTTCAATCACTCAATCAGCAGAGTTCGACGAAGGCCTATGAAACGCAGAACTCGTCCGGCGCGGATGCCGTCAATACGGCGTTCAGCACTTTGGATACGAACAACGACGGTCAGATCAGCGAAGATGAACTGGCCAGCGCTTTGGGCAGCGTGGACAGTTCGGCTTCCAACGATACTGTAACGGCAGTTTTCGACCAGTTGGATACGAATGGCAACGGGTCCATCAGCAAAGATGAACTGGATGCGGCGATCAAACATATGAACAACAACTTACAGACGGTCGACACCAGCGTGGCGACCACTGGTACGTCGGCCGTCAATCAGACCGCTTCCGCCAATTCTTCCGGCGCCAATTCCAATCCGATGACTTCGCTGTTCTCCCAGTTGCCGTTTCTGAATTCATTATCTTCTTCCCTGCCCTCGTTCATTTCCTGAGCTGGCCGGGAATTACATTTCCGGGGCGAACTCCTGATAAATTTGCAAATTCTTCAGGAGTTCGCCCCGGTTATACTTTTCTGACTTGTAAACTTTTTTAAAGTTTTGCAGAAACAATGCTGGAATCAGGACGCGGAAAAGCAATAGGAAATAAAAAAAGCCTCCGTGTCTTCTCCACCACCCGCAATTTGCGGCTTTGCCTCCAGATCAAGCCAGATTCCGGCCGTCTTCCCAGGCGTGTCCGACGCAATCGTCCAACGCCCAATAACGGCAGTCGGGCATAGTCAGAATCAGGGGGTCCATGGCTTCAATGCGGACTTTGTCGCCGGCCAGGATATGGCTGCTGGCATAGGCGCCGGTAATTTCGCCAATGACGAGCGTATTGGTGGGCAAGTCGTGCTGTTCGACCAGCCGACATTCCAGATTGACACTGCACTCCTCGATCAGGGGAGCCTTGCTCTCTTTGCCGAAGAAGATGGTAAACAGGATGGATTTATCCGTATCCTTGCCGGAGAAAATACCGCAGTAGTCCGTCGGCTTCATCAGTTTGCGATTCGGGAAACAGACGCTGAAAACGCCGTTTTGCCGAATTCCGTCCAGCGTATAGCGCTCTTTGTTGAAACTGAGCGCCAACATGGGCGGATTGCTGTTGCAGCGACAACACCACCCGACCGCCATGAAGTTGGCTTTGCCGTTCACCAATGCTCCCACCAGAACGACCGGCATCGGCGGTGTGAAGTTGTTACCGATTTCCTGCTGTGACATACTGCACCTCCTTATTTTACTGACTCCGTATCTGGAGTTTCCGGTTGCCACGGTCCTTTCGGCGGGAAGATTCCGCGTCAACGGCAACCGTTACCAGTAAAGATCCGTCCGTGCCGAATGACGTACTTCCACACCGATTCCATGCCCTCCCCGCAGAGGACAGAAATTGTCACGCGCATAGAGAAATCGGCGACAGCAGTCACTATGCCGCAGACGCCGCCGCCAGACTAAAAACTCACTTGATATATTTGCCGATAATCGGCTGCATCTGCCGCCGCAGACTGGGCGGAATTGCCTTGGCCGGTGTTACCAGCGCCGTCGCCAACGCCGAATGACAACTGCAAACCGGCGGCAATTCGCCCGCCAAAGCCGCCAGCTGGGCGATAATCGCCTTGGCCAGCGCCGAATTGGCATGCAGGTTCTCGACGATCATATCCACCGTCACATGGTCGTGATCGGGATGCCAGCAGTCGTAGTCAGTAACCATGGCAATGGTCGAGTAAGCGATTTCCGCTTCCCTGGCGAGCTTGGCTTCGCCGAAGTTTGTCATGCCGATCACATCCATACCCCAGGAACGGTACAACAGCGATTCCGCTTTGGAGGAAAATGCCGGACCTTCCATGTTGAGGTAAGTGCCTTTTTCATGCACCGTCGGAGCCTGCGCGCCGAGCGCGGCCGCCGCAATCGCTTGCCGGACAGCTTTTACCGCTGTAGCCGCCAGTTCCGGACAGACCGGATTGGCCATCGATACGTGCGCCACGATGCCGTTGCCGAAAAACGTATGCGCCAGATCCTGCTTGGTACGGTCGACGTACTGATCGACCACCACGATATCGCGGGGCCGCAGTTCCTCTTTCAGACTGCCGACCGCCGAAAGGCTGACCAGATGGGTCACGCCCAGTTTTTTCATCGCAAAGATATTGGCCCGGTGGTTCAATTCCGACGGAAGAATGGTGTGATTCCGTCCATGCCGTGGTAAAAAGACCATCTCGATGCCGTTGAGCTCCCCGCATACCAACTGGTCGGACGGCATGCCGAACGGAGTTTCCATCGTTACTTCTTTGACTTTTTCCAGATGTTCCACCTGATAAAGCCCGCTGCCGCCAATAATCCCGATTTTCATCCTGAGACTCCTGCAAAAAAATAAATAAATACAATTGATGGAGAATGCTTTTGTAATGTATGACGGATACATCATCTTCGGCCTTTTTTCAATATTTTCCCCGGTTTTTTTGAGTTTTTCGTTGCGCTTCCCGCTCGCCGGTGACATTGCCAAGCAATCGCCGCGCCCCCGCCGCCGGACACAAATCGATAAAATGAATTGACTTTTACGTCATTTGTATCGATAATATAGATAGACATTTTCCGAAAGACGGCGTGGGAATATCGGTATGAATGAGCTGAAAGAACAAATTCTGGAAAAAATCGAGATCTGCGAACCATCCATGTATCGCGTCATCTTAATGAATGACAACTATACCACGATGGACTTTGTGATTATGATTCTGATGGTCGTGTTCCATAAAACCCACGACGATGCGCAGAATATTATGCTGGACGTGCATCGCAACGGTCGCGGCGTCGCCGGAATTTATCCGTTCGAAATCGCCGAAACCAAAACCCGCCAGGTGGAAGCCATGGCGGAAAAACATCGTTTTCCGCTGCGGTGCACCCTCGAGGAGGTCTGATCTTGAGCGAAATGCCGGAAGTCAGCCCCGATTTGAACAACATTCTGGTCTCCGCCAGCGAACTGGCGGCGGAAAAAGGCCATGAATATATCCTGTCCGAACACATTCTGTACGTCATGTTGCAGGATGCCCGTATTCGTCAACTCTTTTCTACCATGGGCGTCGACCTGGAAGGCATGCAGCGCGATATTGAAAAATTTCTCCGGGAAAAGGTGGAAAGTTTCGATTATCACGCGCCGCCGATCGAATCGGTCACGTTTTCCCGACTGGTCAGCCGCGCCTTCAATATGGCGCTTTCGGCGGAAAAAGCCATGGTCGATGTCTTTGACATCCTCGTTTCCCTGTTCGAAGAAAAAAATTCCACCTCCTGCTATTTGCTCCATCGCTACGGTCTCAGCCGCTACGAAATCATCAAGGAGATTGCCCACGGCGACTACGAACCCGCCGAACCCATCGAAGAAATCGAGATGAACGAGACCGACTATATGACGTTCGATGACGACGATGACGACGATGCGACGGAAGCCGAAACCCCTGCCGACGGAACCCACCCAAAACCCAAATATCTGCCTCGTTTCGCCGTCAATCTGACCCAACAGGCGATGGAACAAAAAATCGATCCGATCATCGGTAGGCAGCCGGAACTGGAACGGTTGATGCAAACGCTTTGCCGTCGGAAGAAAAACAACCCGTTGCTGGTCGGCGAGGCCGGCGTCGGCAAAACCGCGATTGTGGAAGGTCTGGCCGGCTTGGTGGCGCGAGGCCAGGTGCCGAGCCGTCTGCGCGGCGTCACCATCTGGGCGCTGGACATGGGCGGGCTGGTGGCCGGAACGAAGTTCCGCGGCGAATTCGAAGAACGGCTGAAAAAAGTCATCGACGAAGTCAAAATGCTGGAGAAAACCATTCTGTTCATCGATGAAATCCATACCGTCGTGGGGGCCGGAGCCGTCAGCGCCGGATCGCTGGACGCCTCGAACATTTTGAAGCCCGCACTCAACAGCGGCGAAATCAAATGCATCGGCACCACCACCTACGACGACTATAAAAACCATATTCTCAAAGACCGCGCGTTCTGCCGCCGCTTCCAGAAGATCGACGTCAAGGAACCGTCGGTGGACGACGCAATTGCCATCGTGCATGGTCTGCGCCCTTATTATGAGGAACATTACGGGGTAAAATATGCAGCGGCCGCGCTGGAACAGGCGGTTCGGCTCTCCGCCCGGTACATGAACGACCGTTTTCTGCCCGACAAGGCCATCGACGTGATCGACGAAGCCGGCGCCCGGAACTCGTTGCGGGACCGGAAACGGAAAAAGCTGATTACCACCCATGACATTGAAGAAGTCGTGGCAATGATGGCCAATATTCCGCCGGCCAAAGTTTCGGCTTCCGATTTGAGCGTCTTGGCCACGCTGGAAAAAACTCTCAAAAATGTAATTTTCGGGCAAAACGAGGCGGTGGATCAGGTTGTTTCCGCCATCAAAGTATCGCGCGCCGGAATCGGCAACAAAGATAAAACCGTCGGGGCGTTCCTCTTTTGCGGGCCGACCGGTTGCGGCAAAACCGAACTGGCTCGCCAATTGGCCGGGCAACTCGGCATCAACTTCATTCGCTTCGACATGAGCGAATACGCCGAAAAGCATACGATTTCCAAACTGATCGGCAGTCCGCCGGGCTATGTCGGGTTTGAACAGTCCGGCCTGCTGACCGAGGCGCTGCTCAAAACGCCGCACAGCGTGGTGCTGTTCGACGAACTGGAAAAGGCCCATTCCGACATCTATAACGTGTTGCTGCAGATCATGGATTACGGCACGCTGACCGACAACAACGGCCGGAAAGCCGACTTCCGCAACGCCATTTTGATCATGACCAGCAACGTCGGCGCCCGTACGCTCGACAGCAATCTGATCGGGTTCGGCGAAGAACGGCAACCCGAGCTCCGGACCCAGAAAGAAGTGGAAAAGTTTTTCAGTCCGGAATTTCGGAACCGTTTGGATCGGATCGTTTATTTTCACGCTCTGGATTTTTCCTTGATGACACGTATAGTAAAGAAGTTTTTGCAGCAGTTCGAGCAGGAACTGGCAACGCGGAAGGTCAAATTGCGCTGTTCCGACGCTGTGGTGGAATGGTTTGCCCGGCACGGATTCGATCCCAAGATGGGCGCCCGTCCGCTGGAACGGTTGATCCGGCAGGAGTTGCACGAGAAGACGGCGGAGCAGATTCTTTTCGGTACGCTCAAAAACGGGGGCGAGTTGAGCGTGACGGTGAACGACGATACGCTGCAGATTGCCTTTCAGACTTAAACTCGGTTCGGTCTTACATTTCTGTAAAAAACCGACGGCATTCAACCGGATTGTCAGTTTGTTTTGCATAAATTGCGCAATTGTCTTCTCTATTGAATATTTACATAAATGTAATAAATTGTTTTTTGTAAATTACAAAAATGGTATTTTTATATCTATGGCTATCAACTTTGAATTTTATGCTAGATGTTCATAACAAATATGTTGAAGGTAATCCATGAACAAGCTGGCACTATACCTGCTTAGAGATTATGGAATTATTTTCCCAAAGTTTCAATTGGCGCTCAAAAAACAGAACTTTTGCGGAGGTTGAAAGTAGAATGAGTAGCGAGATCAGAAAACAGGCGATTGCTGCAATCGCCGCGCAGTCCGGTGTCAGCAAGGCGGAAAAGAATGCTGACGTTACGGAAATCTATGGTTCCGATGTCTTCGGCATCAATGCAATGAAAGAATACCTGCCCAAGCCGGTTTACAAGAAACTGCTGTCCACGATTCAGAACGGCACGCCGCTGGATCCGGCCATCGCCGACGATGTCGCCAACGGCATGAAACGCTGGGCCATCTGCAAGGGCGCCACTCACTTTACCCACTGGTTCCAGCCGCTGACCGGTACCACGGCCGAAAAACATGACTCGTTCATCGAACCCGATGGCGACGGCAATGTGATGATGGTCTTCGCCGGCAAGCACCTGATTCAGGGTGAACCGGATGCCTCCAGCTTCCCGTCGGGCGGCCTGCGCGCCACCTTCGAAGCCCGCGGCTATACCGCCTGGGATGCCACCAGCCCCGCGTTCATCCGTCGCAACGCCAACGCCGCGACGCTCTGCATTCCGACCGCTTTCTGCTCCTATCACGGCGAAGCCCTCGACAAAAAGACGCCGTTGCTCCGTTCCATGCAGGCGCTCAGCGAACAGGCCAAGCGCGTGCTGGCCTGCTTCGGTGAAAAAGTCACTGGCAAAATCATCACCACGCTCGGCCCCGAACAGGAATATTTCCTGGTCGACAAGCAGCTCTATATGGCCCGTCCCGACCTGATTATGACCGGACGGACGCTGTTCGGCCACAAGCCGCCCAAGCATCAGCAGCTGGAAGACCATTATTTCGGCGCCATCAAGCCGCGGATTATCGCTTTCATGTCCGAAGTCGATCAGGAACTCTGGCGGCTCGGCATCCCGGCCAAAACCCGCCACAACGAAGTTGCCCCGGCCCAGTTTGAACTGGCCGCCCTCTTCGAAGAACAGAATCTGGCGGTCGACCACAACATGCTCATCATGGAAATTCTGCGTCAGGTTGCCGACCGCTACGGTCTGGTCTGCCTGCTCCATGAAAAACCCTATGCCGGCATCAACGGTTCCGGCAAACACAACAACTGGTCGATGGCCACCGACACGATGAACCTGCTCGAACCGGGTTCCGATCCGCACCAGAACGCCATTTTCCTGACGTTCCTCTGCGCCGTGATCAAAGCGGTCGACAGTCATGCCGACCTGCTCCGTCTGGGCGTGGCCAGCGCCAACAACGACCATCGCCTGGGCGCCAACGAAGCGCCTCCGGCCATTGTCTCGATCTTCCTCGGCGAACAGCTCACCGACATCATCGAACAGTTGGAAAAAGGTTCGGCCAGAAGCACCAAGAAGAGCGGCGTGATGAAGATCGGCGTGGATACGTTGCCGGTGTTGCCGCGCGATGCCACCGACCGTAACCGGACCAGTCCGTTCGCCTTTACCGGCAACAAGTTCGAATTCCGCGCCGTCGGCTCCACCGCCAACTGCGCCGGCCCGAACATGATGCTCAATACCATCGTGGCGGAAGCGCTTGATGAAATCGCCAGTAAATTGGAAAAACTCTCGGCCAAGGATTTCAACGCCGGGCTGCAGAAGGTTCTCCAGGAAATCATCAAGAAACACAAGCGCGTGATTTTCAACGGCGACAACTACAGTTCCGCATGGCCGAAAGAAGCCGCCAAACGCGGTTTGCCCAATTTCCACAATTCGGTCGAAGCGTTCAAGGTCTTCACCGCCCCGGGCAATGCCGAATTGTTCGCGAAATACCAGGTTTTCAGCAAGAAAGAATGGGATTCGCGGCATGAAATCGCCAAGGAAGGTTATGAAAAGGTAGTTCGGATCGAAGCGGAAACCGCCCTCCAGATGGTGCGGACGATGATTCTTCCGGCCGCCATTCAGTATCAGGGCGATGTGGCCGGCAGCATGCTCCAGATCAAGGAAATCGGCATCAAGGCCGGTACGTCGGCTCAGGGTGCCATTGTCACTCAGGTCGGCAAGCTGATCGAAAGCGCCACGGCGACCTGCGACAAGCTGGAAAAAGCCATTGCCGCCGAAAAGCCGCTGGATTGCCTCGCCGCCATGGCGACGCTCCGCGAATCGGTCGACAGTCTCGAAGTTCTGGTGGATGATGCGCTCTGGCCGCTGCCGAAATACGGCGAACTGCTCTTCATCTACTAATTATCGTTGATGCCGGGTTCAACCGGCACTTCCGGTCCGGAGTCCGCTCCGGACCGGAAAATTTTCCGACTTTAAATTTCAAGCGTGATATTTCCTCTTGTGGCAACTAACGCAGTATTACCGGATGTAACAGGCAATGGGTAAATTTGAAAAAAACATTGAAATGGTGGTCCTCAACCAGATCAGCCATGTCATCGTGCACCAGAGAAACGTCTCCACTCTCCTCAAGGAAGTGTTGGACATCCTCTACCGGGAAATGGGCCTGGAGCGCGGGACCTTTACGTTACGCCGCGGTGATGTGTTGTATATCGAAGCTTCGCATGGGTTGTCGGACGAGGAAATGAAACGCGGGAAGTATCCGATGGGCGACGGCATTACCGGCCGAGTCGGTCAGACCGGCAAACCGCTGGTGATTCCGGACGTCTCCAAAGAACCCGGTTTTCTGGACCGCACCAAGTCCCGCACCTCCCGCAAAGACCTTGCGTTCATCTGCGTACCGATCATCCACGACGAGGAAGTCATCGGCACCCTCAGCATCGACCGTCACGTTACCCCGGACGTGAACCTCGAACGCGACCTTTATCTGCTGGAAACCGTGGCCAACATCCTCGCCGATGCCGTGGCCGTCATCTATTTGGAAAGCGCCGAAAAGGAAAAACTGCTGGAAGAAAACCGGCGCTTGAAAAGCGAACTCGACCGCAACTTCTCCCCCAGCAACATCGTCGGCAACTGCAGCAGTATGCGGACCATTTACGCCATGATCGCCCAGGTGGCGGAAAGCAATGCCACCGTCCTGATCCGCGGTTCCTCCGGCACCGGAAAGGAATTAGTCGCCCGGGCCATTCATCAGGCCAGCGACCGCAAAGACAAACCGTTTGTGGCCGTCAATTGCGCGGCTTTGCCGGAAAATCTGGTGGAAAGCGAACTGTTCGGCCATGAACGCGGCTCCTTTACCGGAGCGGTGTCCAAACGGCTCGGCCGGGTGGAATCCGCCAACGGCGGGACGCTGTTTCTCGATGAAATCGGCGATCTGAGCCAGCCGGTTCAGGTCAAATTGCTCCGATTCCTCCAAGAAAAAACGTTCGAACGGGTGGGCAGCAACGAAACCCAGACCGTCGACGTCCGGATTCTGGCGGCAACCAGCCGCAACCTGGAAGAACTGATGGGCAAAGGACAGTTCCGGGAAGACCTTTATTACCGGCTGAATGTTTTTCCCATTCACCTCCCCGACCTGAAGGACCGCAAGTCCGATATCATGCTATTAGCCGAACATTTTCTGGAAAAATACAGCAAGACGTACAATAAACAGGTCAAGCGGATTTCCACGCCGGCCATCAATATGATGATGTCTTATCACTGGCCCGGCAACGTTCGCGAACTGGAAAACTGCATGGAACGCGCCGTGCTGACCTCTACCGACGGCGTCATTCACGGTTACAACCTGCCGCCGTCGCTCCAGACCGGACAGGCCACCAATACCGCCGCCGTGTCGCTGGAAAACAAAACCGATCTGGATGTAATGGTGGCCACGTATGAAAAAGAATTGATCGTGGAAGCGTTGAAGATGAAACGCGGCAATGTCGCCGCCGCGGCCCGGTTGCTCAACACCACCCCCCGCATCATTCACTATAAATTGGAAAAACTGACCATCGATCCCCGGAAATTCAAATAACCGGGCGACGCTTTCTGAAGCAATATCCCCAAAAGAAGAAATCCCGGTAATCGCGTCAATCACCGGGATTTCTGTCAGGAGAAGCGAAAACTCCTAAATTACTTGTCAGCAGCGCTCTTTTCTTCCGCCGGCGGCGGTATCGGTTTGCGATGTTCGCCCGCCATCTTTTCTTTTTCCCGTCTTTGTGACAACAGTTCCAGCAATTTCTGGTATTGTTCGGCACTCAGAAACGCTTTGGCTTTGGCGAGAATTTCCTGGCGTTTGGCTTCGATTTTTGCCAGTAACGCCGTCATTTCCTGACGGTGTTTCGTCCTCAACGCATCCAGTTCGCCTTTCATTCCTTCCCGCGCCTGACGAACTTCCCCCATCAAGGTGCGAAGCTGCTTGGCCTGATCGTCGGTAAGCTGGAGTTTTTCTTTGAGCATTTCACCGTGACCGTGACCGCGGCCACCCTTTTCCGGTTTAACGCCAACGGGAGCCGCCGTGCTGTCGACATCGGTAGAAGCCGTGTTTTCCGCCAGTACCGGGAAGCCCAGTCCGACCGTCAGAAGTGCCGTTGCGGCAAGCATTTTCCACTGCATGGTTGATTGTCCTTTCTGAAGTTCTGCATCCTTATCTACCAGATAACTACAGTCGGACGCGCCGCATTCTTACACCCGGAATTCGGGTTTTGCGGTTTTTATTTGAATTGTTGTGGAGAAGTTTTGATTTTCGCGGCCAGATCCCGCATGGCATCGTTCATAATCTGCTGCATCAAGGCCGGATATTGACGAAGATCGGCGCCGACATCCGTATAGATCCATTGCAGAATCCTGGTTTCGCGTTCGGCCGAATATTCCCAGACCGTCACGCCGAAACGATTTTTCAACGTCAGACTCAAACCGAGTCGATTCAACGAACTGCCGTAAGGGGCGCCCACCAAAGCCAGATACGAACCGGCACAACTCAGGCCATAAGAATAGGCCGTGCCTTCGTAGAAAGTCGACGTGACCCGCCCCTGCAACACAAAGTTGGCCTGTGCCAGTTCGCCGCCATAGGTAAAATAGACGTTCTGAAACAGACCGGAACGGCGCATACTCAACGCCGCCGCTTTGGCCAGTTCTTCCGCCGGCTTAAAATTATAATTGAGGACGGTCAGAAAACCGCTCGCGGCATCCGGACGATGATACGAAACATAACCGTAGGGATAAAGCGGAATCAGACTCAAATAGGCCGTACTGAAAGTATTACCCGGCTGGCGGACATCTTCAAAGGGCAGCACCGCCACTTTATCCGGCAAGGTTTTCCCGGCATCCGCCTTGAACAGTCCGGCGGCATCGTTCGGATAGACGAAATTCGTCGTCAAACACCCCGCCGCCAGCAACAGGGCCAGCGCCATCAGCATGACAAACATCCGGGACTTTTTCATGGTTCATCCTCCGCTGAATATTGAATCTGCAATGACTACTACTCCACCCAGAGAAAAACCGTATTCTCACGTCCTGCCATCACGCACCGTCATTCACACCAGCCGCCGAACGGTCAGCGTTTCATCAGTTCCTTGAACTGTCCGAACAAATGCTGAGGGTCATGGGGTCCCGGCGCCGCTTCCGGATGATATTGCACGGCAAACATCGGCTCGGTCTTGTGCCGGACGCCTTCAATCGTGTTGTCGTTCAGATTGACGTGCGTCACTTCCAGACACGCCGGCAACGAATCGGGATCGACCGCAAAATTATGGTTTTGCGAGGTAATATCCACCGACCGGTCGGACAAATCCATCACCGGGTGATTGCAGCCGTGATGGCCGAATTTCAGCCGGAACGTCCGCGCGCCGGCCGCCAGCGACAACAATTGATGCCCCAGGCAAATCCCCATCAGCGGCACCTTGCCGATCAACTTGCGTCCGGCCTCAATGGCATAGGAAACTGCCGCCGGGTCGGCCGGACCATTGGAGAGAAAAACGCCGTTGGGTTTCAGCTTCAGAACGTCTTCCGCGGAAGTCTTCGCCGGTACCACGGTAACCTGCATTCCAGCCAGCCGCAGATTGCGGAGAATATTCCACTTGATACCGAAATCATAAGCCACAATATGGAATTCAATCGGCGGCAACTGTTCGGTAATGCCCCAGGTAGCCGTCATTTCGCCGTCCGGGTCCCATTCATGGATTTTGTCGCAGGTAACCTTGGCGGCATAGTCCTGATTGTCGAGGCCGCACCAAGCTTTGGCCTGAGCCACGCCATCTTCTCCGGACATCTCGCCGGGGGCGCCGTGAATAAAACCTTTCATCGTCCCGGTAGAACGCAATTTAATCGTCAGCGCCCGGGTGTCGATACCGGCCAGTGCCGGAATTTTCCCTTTTTTCAGAACATCCGGCAGCGTGAATTCGCTGCGCCAATTGCTCGGATCATTCAATTCATTGATGATGAATCCATTGCAGAACAGTTTCCGGGATTCCATATCCACGGCGTTCAACCCGACGTTTCCGATTTCCGTACACGTCATGGTGATGAACTGTCCGGCGTAAGAAGGATCGCTGAGAATTTCCTGATATCCGGTCATCCCGGTATTGAAGACCACTTCGCCCACGCCGTCCACCGGCGCGCCGACCGAGTAACCGCGAAAAACGGTGCCGTCTTCCAGCGCCAGAAACGCCGTCTTGGCCCGCTTGGTTTTCCAATTATATAAATCTTCCATCGAATTCCTACCTTCTTGAATTAATCAAACTCATCGATAAATCTGCTTAATATAACACTGTTTTTCCGTTTCAGCCATTGCGGAAAACGTTTTTTTTCAATCTTTGCCGCCGAAATAAATTTTTCACGACTCGCCGAAAAAAACGCCGAAAACGCCCGGTAGGGTCAAGACTATCGGATCGGCGCGGTAATAACCGTCTTTTTCCAATGTTTCGCGCCGCGTTCCAGCAAGCACAAATTACCGAACGAAGTCAGAAATAAAAGCCGTCCCGTATCCAGCGCCAGATACTGTTCGACCACGCCCCGCGATTCCGGCTTGGTCCGCAACGGCTGAATCACTTCCTCCACCTGATATTGCGTCTGCGACAGCGCTTCCCAGGAACGTTTGACCGGCATTTCCAGGTACACCATATGTTCATGGGGTGACCACATCATGTTTCCGGTGGTTTTGATCCCGACTTCCCGTAATCCTCGGTCGGTGAAAATTCGCAGTGGCACACCTAATTGCGCCACCGTCGGTCCGTCCGAGGTAAAAACCATCCCGGCCGGCGTAAAATCCGATGGCACTTTAAGTTTCCGCAACTTACGCTGAGTCGAATTCCAGATCCATAGACCGCGGCCATCCGCCCACGCCAACTGTTTGCCGTCCGCATCCCAGACCAGAAAACCGGCGCCGGTACCGATTTCACCGGTCGCCTGAGGTTTCAGCACGGTCCCGTCAATCACCGGACAGAAATAGATGCCCGGCGCATTGAAATATTTTACGGCAATAAAGTCGGAAGATGCCGCCAACGCCAGATCGGAACGACCATGATCATTCTGCGGCAGCGTTGCTTTTACCTTTCCGGTCTCGCAGTCGATCAATAGCAACGCATCGCGTCCGTCGAGATTCGACTGGCCGCGAACATAAGCCGCCAGCAACACGGTATGCGGAATCAGCGCCACCGTCATAATCTGCTGTCCGGGCAGCCAGATCGCCCGGATAACCTGCCAATGCGCAGTTTCATAGCAGATAACAGTCGAACTGCAAATGCCATGATCGCCGGTGGTATTCTCCACCAACATGACCGTCGAACCGTCCTGCGTTCCGACCAGTCCGCGCAGACTAATTCCGCCGACCGTCTGGCTGCCCCACGCCGGATGCCACTCGATCGTATGATTGCGGTCGACGATTCGCGCCGCCAGTGTATTGGACGTCAACCCTCTGGTCACAGCGGGATTTTCGCCCGAAAAAATTTTCAGATTGCCCGGCAGGGGCAAATGTTGCACGTCGATCACGACGGGATCGTCATTGCGAATCGGCTGAAGCTTATCGCTCTGCCCATTCGCCGTTATTCCCCCGACCGCCAATCCGGCCATCACCAGCCCGATCATGATTCGTTGCGGGAATAACTTCATGCGCTTTTTCCCTCCTGCTCCAGCAGGGCACGTTTTTTCCGCATCAAAAAAGGGATTTCGAACAGACTCCAGCACCAGAATAAAATAAAACCGATGCCATACAGCAATACGACATGTAAATCCGGCGTCTCCAGCGTGCCGCCGCCGCCATCCAGCGCCATCTGCAGATTATCCATGATCGGCGTCAGCAATTTGTCGGTCGACAACGTACAGCAGATCAGCGAACCGGCCAGCAGAACGCAGCCGCGAATATAAAAACCAAGCGCCAGTTGTCCCAACCCGGGAATAATCAGATTCAAAACAAAATAAAACAGCGCGCTGTGAAGCTTTTTGCCCATCGTACCTGCCTCCTTGAACTGACCGCTATTACATTAGCGTCACTGCGCCTTTTTGCAAAAGCGGATCGGCAAGACCAGCAAAAAGCCCGGCGCTGGAGTCCAACGCCGGGCTGATATTTTCCGTCAACGGAAAGAAAAAACTACTTATTCAACCGTTTTTCCAAACCTTTGAGCTGTTCCAGCAACGCCTTCGGCATTTTGTCGCCGAACTTGGCGTAATGTTCCTTGATCGACGCGAATTCCTTCTTCCACCCTTCTTTATCCAGCGAAAGAAGTTCTTTCATGTCGGCTTCGGTAACCTGTTTTTCGATTCCGGTCCGGTCGATAGCCTTGAGCGTAGGCATATAACCGATCGGGGTTTCGACCGCGTCGGCCTTGCCGTCGCAACGTTCAAAAATCCACTTCAGCACGCGGCTGTTTTCGCCAAAGCCGGGCCACAGCCACTTGCCGTCGGCGGTTTTCCGGAACCAGTTGACAAAGAAAATCTTCGGCAACTTTTCGGCTTCGGTCTGCTGGCCGATTTCCAGCCAGTGCTGGAAATAAGCGCCCATATGATAGCCGCAGAACGGCAGCATGGCAAACGGGTCGCGCCGAACCGTACCGGCTTTGACGTCCAACGCCGCCGCCGTCACTTCGGAACCGACGATCGAGCCCATGAACACACCGTGTTCCCAGCTGGTCGACTGATGGACCAGCGGAATCGTGCTGGGCCGACGACCGCCGAACAGGAATGCGCTGATCGGCACCCCGGCCGGATCCTGCCATTCGTCGGCAATACACGGACAATTACAGGCTTTCGCAGTAAACCGGGCGTTGGCGTGAGCCGCCAGACCTTCCGATTTGCCCTGTTCCCATTCCTTGCCTTTCCAGTCGATCAGTTTACCGGGCGCGTTGCCGCCGATGCCTTCCCACCAGACGTCACCGTCTTCGGTAAGAGCAACGTTGGTGAAGATCGTATCTTTTTCAATCGAATGCATCGCATTCGGATTGGAATGCAGCGAAGTCCCCGGCGCCACGCCGAAGAAGCCGGCTTCCGGATTGATGGCATACAGCCGACCGTCTTTGCCGAACTTCATCCAGGCGATATCGTCGCCGATGGTTTCCACTTTCCAGCCCGGAATGGTGGGGACCAGCATGGCCAGGTTGGTTTTGCCGCAGGCCGACGGGAATGCGCCGGCCACGTATTTGACTTTGCCTTTCGGATTCGTCAATTTCAGAATGAGCATATGTTCGGCCAGCCAGCCTTCGTCCCGCGCCTGAACCGACGCGATCCGCAGCGCCAGGCATTTCTTGCCGAGCAGCGCGTTGCCGCCGTACCCGGACCCGAACGACCAGATTTCCCGGGTTTCCGGAAAATGGGCAATGTATTTCTTGTCCAGCGGAGCGCAGGGCCAGACGCCGTTGTCTTTGGCCCCGTTCAGCAACGGCTTGCCGACGGAGTGAACGCACGGCACATATTCGCCGTCTTTGCCCAGCAATTCGAAGACTTTCGGGCTGACCCGGGTCATCGTCTGCATATTGAGCACCACATAGGCGGAGTCGGTCAGTTCGATCCCGAGCTTGGCGATCTTCGAACCCAGCGGCCCCATCGAAAACGGAATCACGTACATGATCCGGCCCTGCATGCAACCGGCATACAGATCCAGCATGGTTTTCCGCAGTTCTTTGGGATCGATCCAGTTATTGGTCGGACCGGCGTCTTCTTTCTTTTCGGAAGCAATGAACGTGCGATTTTCGACTCGCGCCACGTCCGACGGATCGGACCGGAACAGGAGGCTGTTCGGACGCTTGCTGCCGTTCAACCGGGTTGCGAGACCGGAAGTGACCATTTCATTGGCCAACCGTTCCGCTTCCGCCGGCGAACCATCACACCAGTAAATACCTTCGGGCCGACAGATTCCAGCCCATTTTTCCACCCAGTCCAGGAGTTGGGCATGCTGAGTGGGAACCGCGTTCAAATGCTTTATGATCATGATACCCCTTGTCTGTTAAAGGTGTTTCCGGAAACCGTTTCCCGCTTGGACACCAAGACCCGCCCGCGGACTGTTTTCCGACTTCAATTTTCCGTTTAAACCGAGTTTGACGACAAAACCATTGCCCTGATGGCCAGGGTTGCGGCAGTCAGCGCAGAGGCGCTGCTTTTGGCAGTAACAGCTTCATCCTAAATCTTTTCCAGCAGGCAAAAATCGAAACTATTTCGATGCTCGACACAAATCCAATTCCCTTCCTGATGGCCAGGAAAGTCCTGCTGCGGCGAAAGGCCAGCCGTGACAGGCATAATTGATCATTGCGATCCAGCTCTTTCCTAAATGAAAAAGTGTCCCAATATAGTCCGAAACCCTTCCGCATGCAAATCGAAAATACTTAAAAAAAGTGACTTTTTTTACCGGTTTTTTGATTTGACGGAGGACTCAAATCGCGGGTGTCTTCCCCGCACCACAACTTTGACCCCGCAAAACTTTTTATTTTATTTATCTATTTGCACAGGAAATAGATAAATGAAATAAAAAGTTTAAAAACCCGGAAATGTTTTTTCCGGAAGCTCGTTTTTACTCTCGTCATTACTGTCCGGATTGAGCAAAATCTTTCCTTCTGCGAAAACAATTACACAAAATTCCCATATTTTACTTGACAAATTTAAGTTTTAAGTTTAAAATAATTGCGTAAACGTTTACAATCAAGTGGCAAAATTCATGTTCAAGCGTATTACGATCAAAGAATTTTCCGACCAGATCGGAGTATCTACCGCAACAGTCTCGCGGGCGTTCAGCAGCAGCGGACGGATCAGCGAGAAAACGCGCCGGATGATTATCGCCAAAGCTCAGGAACTGGGTTATCACGCCAACATCCACGCCAGCAGTCTGGCCGCTCACAAATCCAATGTAATCAGTTTCTTCTATCCGTCCATCGGCTACGATCAGCCCGACTACTTTATTATGGAAATCCAGCTGGGACTGCATGCCGCGTTGCAGCAGAGCGGACTGCTGTTACAGACTCATCCACTGCCGCCGGCACCTCATCAACAGGCCACGTTGACCATTTATCGCGACTACATTCTCAGCGGCGGGCCGCAGGGCATTATCATTGTGGCCGGTTCGCCGGAATCGGTGGAACTGGTAGAAATGGCCCGGGCGGCGCAAATTCCTTATAGCGTGATCGGCCATATGGGTATTGAGCCGCAGTATACCGTCACCTTCGACAACGCAGCCGGGGCCGAACAGGCCGCCCGGTACTTTGTCAAAACCAAGCGTCGCCATCCTGCCTACATCGGCGGTCAACTCGACAAACGGAAAATCCGCGGTTTCGCGCAGGGACTGAATATTCCGCCGGAACAAGTGTTGCACCTTCCCGGCGGATACACGTTCGCGCACGGCGCCGCCGCGTTCCGGGAGTTGATTCAAAACCATCCCGAAACCGACTGCCTGCTCTGCGCCAACGACGTCATCGCCGTCGGCGCCATGCGGGCCGCGTTTGAGGCGGGGTATGTCATTCCGGAGCGCTTGGCGGTGATTGGCTTCGACGACGCCCGGTTCTCCCGTTTTTATCAGCCGGCGCTGTCGTCGGTATCGCTGAACATGCAGCAGCTCGGTTCGTCAGCAATGAACCAATTGTTTCAGCAGTTCGACGGCAAGGAAGTCAAAGCGGAATTCGTCACGTGCGATTTGATTATCAGGGAATCCTGTTAACTTAATCATCATTATAAAGGAAAACATTCAAGTATGAAACCAACGCTTCTGGTTCTGGCTGCCGGTATGGGCAGCCGTTACGGCGGACTGAAACAACTCGACCCGGTCGGTCCGTCCGGCGAAACCATTATCGACTACTCGATCTTCGACGCCATCCGCGCCGGCTTCGGCAAAGTGGTGTTCGTCATCCGCCACGATATCGAAACCGCTTTCAAAGAAAAATTCGACGCCCGATATCGCGGCCATATCGCCCTCGACTATGCCTTTCAGGAGCTCCGCGACCTGCCCGCCGGTTTCGCCGTCCCGGCCGGACGCGAAAAACCGTGGGGTACCGGACACGCCATCCTGGCGGCCCGGAATCTGATTCGGGAACCGTTCGCGGTCATCAATGCCGACGACTTTTATGGCGCCGCCAGTTACAAGGTGTTGGCTGAGCATCTGTTTCACGCCCGCGATACTCAAATGGCCGATTACTGCATGGTCGGATTCCAGCTGCGCAACACGCTGTCCGAATTCGGCACCGTCAGCCGGGGCATCTGCGGCAACGACGCCGACGGCAATCTGATTTCCGCCGAAGAACTGACCAAGATCGCCCGTTCCGGTAGCGGCGCCGTCAACACCGACGAAGCCGGCAATACCCGTCAACTGACCGGCGACGAGATTGTTTCGATGAACATGTGGGGCTTTACGCCGTCGCTGTTCGGTCATCTGGAAACTTTGTTCAAGGAATTTCTCCGGACCCGCGGACACGAATTGAAATCGGAATTTTACATTCCGTTCGCCGTCAACATGCTGATCGAAAAGCGTCTGGCCAGAGCAAAGGTGCTGACCACGCCGGAAAACTGGTTCGGGGTGACCTACCGGGAAGACAAACCCACGGTGGTCAGCGGCATTCGCAAGCGGATCGACGACGGCATTTATCCGGAAAAACTCTTTTAGGACGCAGTCATTCATTATGATGCTCAAGGAAAAAATCAGCAAAATCGCCGCGCATTATCAGATTGCCGGCGACTACGTAGTGGCCCAGCCGTACGGTTCCGGCCATATCAACGATACGTACGCGGTGGAATACAATCAGGGCGGCACGTTTATCCGCTATATTTTTCAACGGATCAATCACAATGTATTCAAGCAGCCGGAACAATTGATGGACAACATTCAGCGGGTGGCCGCCCACATCAAAGCCAAACTGGCCGCCAATAAAGACAGTACCCGGCACACGCTGACCATTGTCAAATCCCGCGACAACAAGCCGTTCTACCGCGACACCGACGGCAACTACTGGCGGGTGTACGTGTTTGTCGAACACGC
>Ga0183095_10378_pt1 | contig 32228 bp, 28 predicted proteins | sample BioMet4_FD_130346 | JGI IMG/M metagenome (GOLD analysis project Ga0183095, IMG submission 130346) | Microbial communities from bioreactor (seeded with sewage sludge) at LBNL, California, USA - Biofuel metagenome 4 (v2) (version 3) | ecosystem: Engineered > Bioreactor > Anaerobic > Unclassified ...
AAAAAGAAATTTCCGTGTCTTTTTGACACGGAATATTACTATTCAAATTTCGTTCCTGATTATTTCTTTGGAGGCCAGTTCTTTTCCATAAATCCAGGAAGCCTTCCTGAATCCATTGGGCCCACAAGAATATTTGCACCTAGTTTGTCTTCAAGGTCACCCTGTAGACGTGCAGCCAGACCCGGAGTGATTACGGTGTTGTGGTTAACATCCTTCTTGAGGTCAAAGCCTGATTTATCAAGGGCTTCCTTTACTTTGTCCGCAGTCAGCTGGCCACCTGCAACAGATGCTTCGACACCAATACCATCGGTATTAACTGCAAGCAGGTAGCAGTCTATGCCATTTGAGGAAAGGTCGCTCTCTACTGTATAGTAAGTCAGAGCGAAGTTTGTGGTAAAGAGTACAGGTGAGTCCGCTGTCGGGTTTCCTACCTTATACATCTTTGAGTCCACAGCTACAGGAGTCCTCGGGTCGGTATAGATTGTCTCTGCCAGGTGTACCTCAGGCAGTGTGGCGTATGGCTCCATACTGTGAAGAATCATAATGTCGCCGTACCTGATGGTAAAGACTGCAGCCATTGCAGTTTCCCAGTATGATGCGCTGACCGGGTCTGAAATTCCAGCCATCCAGGCAGTAAGCGGCAGAGCCATGATCGGGTATGCGATCTCGGTATCTCCCATAATGCCTGCTCTCCTGATCTTCAGGAAGTTGGTGAATGACTCCTTCATGTTTTTGCCGGTTGGATAAGTTCCCGGGTCAAGTACAATATTCTTAATACCTGCCTCTGCAAATGTTTTTGCAAGAGTCTTGAGGGCATCAAGGTCATTTATTGCTGAAACCACCACAGGCACATTGTATTCAAGTGCTAGTTCGCCTACTTCCTTCCAGTTATCCTTGTTTGCAGCGTATAGAAGTGGGTTTGCATCCTTTGCTACTTCAAGTCCTGCTTTAAGAACTGCAGGGTTAAAGGAACAGAATATCATTGGTATTCCAACTTCTGCAACTTTCTTAACCGCTGCTGCGAACTTTGCCGGATCGTTTGATACTGACCTGATTGCCACACCGTCGAGTAGCAGGTGCCGCCCGACATAGAACTTCTTGAAGTTCGCAATACTCTTCACTCTTTCAACAAGTGCGGCTTCTTCCATTGTGTCCGTCACATCGAAGAACATCTTCGTTTTGTTGAAGAAAGTAAGTTTGTGACGGTAAAGCACATCGTCTCCACCGATCTTGACTGCTCTGTCACCCACTCCGATTTCAACTTCCATAATTTCAGGTGCAAGTAGCCTGTCAAGTTCTGCAAGCTTCTTTGCAAACTTCTTCTCTTTCATCAAAGGTGAGCAGTCTGCTGTCTTTCCTGACCTGTCTATCAGCTTGGAAGCAAATGCCATACATGTTGCTTCCCCACATTCTCCACAGTTGGTCTGCGGGAGGTATTTGTAAGCTTCTAATGGGCTGTTTATCTTCATTTTTTACACCTCCGCTCCGATCCAGTTAGCAATGTCAACAGGCTCTGCCTCAATTGAACCAAATAATGTCTGAGTAATATGCTTCAGGACAGCAACTGATGTTGGGTGCATCATCATGAACAGATCGTTTCCTGCAACTGCAAGGGACAGCCCTGTAATGATTTCCCATATAGGTCCTCTGTATTCTCTGGGACCCCAGTCCGAATCTTCCTTCAGTGGTGAGCTAACCATCCATGACTCACGGGCACCCCATGCATTTGTAGTACCAGATGACATTGGGAAGGTCAGTTCTTCGTCACCCATCAGTGCTGCAAGGCGGATCCGCTCCATGTTGGTGTAAGCGTAGTCAAGACCATAACCAAGGGCTGCAGTTGTTGGGTCCATGATGATCCTGTCTCTTGGCACATTGCACTGCTTCATGAGCTTCCTGTTCAGTTCCTTCTGTGAGTTCATGTCAAGCTGAGTCCAGGACAGAACATCGTGGTCATACTTTAATGCAGCTTCTGCAATCTTTGCATAGTCAAGGTTCAGGCTAGCAGATGCAATGAGACAGCGCTCTCCTTCTGCCACTTCTGCTGCTCTTGCAAGAACTTCTGGGTCTTTCTGTGGGTTCCCGGAACCGCCGATTGCAATTGGCACATCAACAGCCTGCAGAACTTCTTCTACAGTCTTGGCTGCTTCCTTAGCAGGTGTGTCTTTAACCAGCGGGTCAGTTGAAATCAGGTGGATTGTGATCATATCGGCGTTGAACTTTTCAACGTTCTTCTTTGCCCATTCTCCCGGGCTGTCCATGACCTCATCATAGTTTTCCTTGACAGCTTTTGCAAGCCCGATTCTCATATCGAATACGTCAATTGTAACCTGGTTCCTGTTGGGCATTGGAGCATCAGGGAAGAACGGAAGGGCTTTTTCTCCACCGACCAACACTCTCTTTCCACGGCTTCCGCCGTCTGCAGAGGTGTTGCCGATTGGGACTTCCTGGATCTGGGTTGCCCATTCTGCAATGTTTGCAACATCGAATTTGGCAGGAATGAGATCCTTAAGTTTCGGGGCTGCCAGAGCAGGGGAAATTGCAGGAGCAGCTGCGGGAACACCAGCTGCAGGGGCACCAATGCCTACAGGGACTCCAAACATGCTAGCAAGTCTTGCGAAGTGCTGTGCAAGTACTGCATTCTCCTGTCCTAGGAGAGCAGCAAGCATCGGGTCAAAGCCACCTCCGAGTCCACTGAGATCAATCTCAATATCCCCTTCAATGGTTACACCTTCAAGGGAGAGTATGTCCATGTCCTTGAACATGTCTGTCATTTCTGATAACTTAACTTTCTTTGCCATGTAAACCTCACCTTTTCCGTAAGTTTTCCGTTTTGATGAGTTACTGTATAAATAAAGAAATAATACAGATTTTACTTCCAGATTCTTCCCTTGCTTCCAGATTCTTCTCTTATATGGAAAGAAGAATTAGGGCAGAAGTAAACTCTGCTCCATACTTCACATGATTTTGAATATTGTTTCAAGCCCTTAAAACAGGCAAGGGGATCTGTATCTTATTTTCGGAACGGTTTTCTGCAATATTACAGGTTCAAAAATAAAACGGGATTAGAATCCCAGTTTTTTTACAATATTTTCGATTTCTACTGCAGCAACCGAGTCATCCGAAATTTTGAAGAGAGGTATGCCTTTTATATCCATTTCCTCTATTTTCGGGTCGAGTGGGATCATACCTATCATGTTAAGTTTCAGATCCTCTGCCAGTTTGACAAGCTTTTCGCGGTTAGTATCTGTAACCTTGTTTGCAATAACGTGAATTCTACCAATGTTTGAGTCAAGTTCATCCACAAGTTCATGAATTCTCTCGGCAGTCCGAAATCCCCTTCTAGAGGCGTCTGTTACGACAATCAGGTCATCTATATCCCGGATAATCTTCCGGCTGAAATGCTCAAGCCCTGCCTCTGCATCAATAATAACTACATCATAATTCGCGATCAGTTTATCCATGATGCCCCGAAGAAGGTTGTTTACATAACAGTAACATCCTGACCCTTCGGGCCGACCCATGACCAGAAGGTCATAACCCGGCATTTCTTCGATGATCTCATAAATCTTGCTTTTAAGTACCGCCTCTTTATTCATATCGGGATGATCAGGCCTTGGTTTTGTGATTTCGGCCTGTAAATACTCCTTTGCATCTCCGATTGTTTTTACGTTCTCACAGCCAAGAGTCTCAGGAAGGTTAGTATCTGCATCTGCATCAACTGCCAGTAGAAATGTACCTTTTTTGGAAAGGGAGCGGATCAGAAGAGCCGCTACCGCTGTTTTACCAGTTCCACCTTTTCCCGTTATTGCAATTACTTTTGTCACAGAATACCCCATGGATTGTTTTTCGTCTTAGGCGATTACCTGTCGTCGCCCAACTATTTTTAGTCCTTCTTCTCGCTGACGATCATTTTGTCAATGGAGATCTTTGCATTCTTGAAGGTGATCTTTATTCCACCAGCTTTACCCGCAGGCATCATTGGCATTGAAGCCATTGCAGGCATCTGGAAGCCAGCTGCAGGCATCATCATTGGAGCTGCTGCAACAGCTGTTTCCTCTTCTTCCTCTTCTTCTTCCTCTTCTTCCGCAGCTGCCCAGTTAGCAACTACCGGGTGGTTCTTCTCCTGCAGGAAAGCCTTCAGTGACTCAATGTCAGTTGCATCGTTCTCAGTTGCGATCTTATCTTTTATGTCTTCAGGAATGGTTTCGGCAATCTTTTCCTTGAGCATCGCAGGGAGCCAGACAACTCTGTTCCAGCCACCGTCAGCCTGGATGAACTTCGGGGAATAGAAGTAAGCGACACCAATACCCAGGAACCCTACGATCTGCTTTCCGCCGCCTGTCTGACCAGCCATAGAGGAGAAACCAAGGCCGTTCGGTGCCATTCCCTGGTATTCTCTGCTAACCCAGCCAATACCGTCAACCTCAGGGATGTAGAATCCGACTACTTCAAAGCAGCCACACGAGGTGTGTGGGGAGTCGAAGAAGGAGTGGAGTTTAATTTTGCTAAATTCGCCACTTGAAAGCTTTACAGCAATGTCGTTGACCCCGGAGTATTCACCTGTATTAGCATCGATAAGGTCTCCCTTTTCAATTGCGAACTGCGGACCTTCTGGGTCTACTTTTGCTGCTGCGCGGCCGTCGAACCAGTTGATTGCACCACAAAGAGATACTCTGTCAGGGGAAACTACACAGACGTTGGTTGGAGCAAAAGCCTGACAGAGTGTACATCCATAGAAGACATCAACATCTTCGTCATGGAGGTTCTTTGTCCTGGCATCTCTTGTCTTGAAGATCTCCTTTGCTTCTTCCAGCTTCTTCTCAACTTCAGCCTGGTCGGTGTAGAAGGTTACCTGCATCTTTTCAATAAAAGGAAGCTCGGTCTTGAAGAGCATCATGACAGCTTTTCCGAAAGAATCGAAGGAGTCCATCTTTGCAGCTGTATCCTTGGAGACTCTCATCCATACATCGTATCTCTGGTTCAGGTGCATAATGCCCTGGCAGTAGTTGATGAAATCGTGGATACGCCTTTCGATGACAGATTCAAGGTCAGCCTCTATAAGTTCTCCACCGATGTTGAAGACCATTGCCCAGGGGTAGGTTTTTCCCTCTTCCATTTCCTTGAGATCCGGACCGATAATCGTAACTTTGTCATCTTCGATCTCGTCCATGGCCATTGCACGGACAAGTTCCAGACCCAGGGACTTCGGGCCTCCGAGTTCAACAAACATTCCATCCTTTCTTACTCTTTCTCCCTCAAACATTGGGGAAATCTCAAATGGGAATTCTGCCATTATATTTTGCCTCCTAAATCAAAGTTATAATGCGTTAATAAGTTCATCCAGGGCAGCATAGTGGTCTGCCTTACTCAGGTTCCCGAAGGACATCGTTGCGTTCTGGATGTAGTTTCTGTCAATTGCGATCGCTTTTACATCTGAAAAGTTCTTTGTTCCGGACAGTACCTGATTAATATAGTATTTTATGTGCCCTAAAACAATGAGTGTGTCATAGGTTCCATTGCCATCAAGCCCTGGCCAGTTAGGATCAGTTACATAAAAGCCGAGCTGGTGAAGATTGATGTACTTGGCTTTGACATCCTTGTCCACAAAGCCAGGCATTGAGCTGCCGGTTGCTGCAATAGGGATGTCTTTTGCTTTTGCGATCTTCACTGCCCTGTCCAGGAGTTCCGGGTCAAGGATTTTGGTCCCAACCACAAGAAGTGGCCTCTTTGCTTTTGAAATCAATTTAGCTGCGATCTCTGGAGTTGTTGTTTTTGCAGTTGTTACTCCGTAGCTGGTGAAGAGCTTGGTGTTTTTGGTAGTGTCTACCATTTTCAGGCCCCCTTGCAAAGTCTCTTAAGGTTAGTGGGCTGTGCTGAGACGTCGAATTTGATCTTCGGACCGGAAATTATCTTCTTCCTCTTCCAATCAATTTCCCAGCCGTGCTCGGATTCCAGTCTCTTGAGGAGTTCCTCACGCTTGGCAAGTGGGAGGTCAGCTTCGGTTCTGACGAACTTCCACCAATCTTCGGGCTCTACACCAAGGTACTTCTTGGAGAGTTCCATCCAGTGGGTCAGTTTTATGGATCTGCCCATGCTGTTATCGGACGGGCGAATGCAGGCTTTTGCCATCATCGGGATTGCTTCCTGCCAGGTTTCTGCAGTTGTCAACAGGAATTCCGGTGCTGGTGGAATGTTCATCTCTGAGCCGTCTCTGGCATCATAGACTTTCCACTTGGACTCATCATAGTTCTTGGCGATCAGGGCTCTCCTGTACTTGGAACCGTGGGGGCCGAGCACTGCAGGGATACCATATATGTTACATCCGGTACCGATTGCAGCAGCCTTCTGTGAGTATCCGCCCCAGGCAAGTCCGCATGCACCTACACGGTTAAGCGTATAGTCTGCAATTTCAGCAAGGTTTCCTGTCAAGTTCCTCTGAGCAAAGATTCCGGCAACTTTTTCGGCAGCTCCACTGATGTGTGCATTGGACACACAGGAACCAGTGTTAAGCAGTCCACCACCTGCGAATGTACCTGGGTACTTTTCGTAAAGGGTCTTGCCATCTTCGTCCTTGTACATACCGATGTCCATTGCGGAACAACCGCTTACAGCCAGGAGGTAGTTTCTCTTCAGGAACTCCTCGGCGATGAGGTAGACATCTTTAGTACCAGCTGGATAGTTCGGGCATCCGATGATAGCGATGATACCTGGGGTAGTTCCCATAACAAGGTTCAGGCCTTCTTTCCTGATTTCTGCGTCACTTGCCTGTCCTCTGCCAGCTCTGACCAACCCTTTCTCTTCGCTGATAGCCTTCTGCGCAGCTTTCTCAATCACGTTTACGATTGGGATTTCTTTCTTACAGACCTGTTCACAGCGGCGGCATCCAATACAGCGGTCATGGAGAGCTTCAAGGTATTCGTAGCTTCCCTTGGCTGCAAATTCCAGAGCTTCTGGGATTTCGAGCTCTTCTGGGCATGCAAGCATGCATTCTCCGCACTTGACACACTTGTCGACATATACCTTGAATTCTTCATCAGTCGGAATTGCTGTTATGCCTTCTGCGTCGCGGATCGGAGCCATTACCTCGGCAAGCTTCGGGACAAGTTCTCCAAGCTTTTCATAGTTCAGCATTACACAACCAGGGATTGCTCCTGACTTTAATTCCTCAATTATTGAATCCACATCTGCGTCTGTACGGTCCGGTAAGCCCATCATTATCTTTTCATTAGAAGCGATAACAGGGATCTTGAGCTTCTGGGATTCTGACAGAACATCACCGCGGACGCACTGTTCATCGACAACAATTACATCAGGCATTCCGGAGCGGATAACCTTCAGTTCTTTGGCCAGGGACCCTACGATCTTGGCGTATGGGGCTCTCCGGTCGGCTTCCTTGTACCTGGTCATATCGAATGCGGTACAGCAAAGCCCGGCAATTTCCATCTTGTCGGTCAGGTTGTTGTCTTCCATATAGTCCATAATATAAGTTACACCGGCAACATTGTGTCCGATTGCGACAATGAGCGGCTTGGACTTGTCAATAGCTCCCATCCCGATTTCAATGAGTGGGGCTTCAGGGTCAGCTTTCGGGAAATCGTATGCTGAAACCTGGGCGATATCAGAAACTTCCATACCAACATGGTCAAGACTGCCGCTGAAGAGGGCTTTTGAATCGTAGTCAATTTCTGCGCTTTCCTGTCCTGCATGGATGGTTGCAAGGAGCTGTGTGAGCTCTTCTTCAACATACTCCATTGGAGCCCTGCATTCTCCAAGGGTCTTTGGGCTGTATCCTGTACAGATTGTGACATTTGGAGTCAGGACATTCGATTCTCCAAGATTGATCGGGTAGTCTTCACCAAAGACTTCTATTACATGTTCAAGCAGGTGACGACCATGGGCAGCGTGACATGCAGTACCTGTAATCACACGAAGGAAGAATTCCCTTCCTGTGTGGCCTGCCATGTCAATACCACAGGCACCTCTCTTATTTTTAGACAGGTCACATGGTCCATAAGTACAGTAGCAGCACTGGTCACACATGGGGGTCAAAACAGGTTCATAGCGGTTGAGCAGGAGGAAGTTCCAATCATTTCTATAAGCTGCCATATTTGCCAGAGGGGTCGGACCCATTTGTCCTGACTCTTTTTCCTCTTTTGCTTCTTTGGCAACCTCCTTTGCTGCCCCTACAATATTGTTAATAGTGATCTGAACGGATTCCAGATCTTCGATAGAAAAACTCCCGGTAGTTAGTTTGCTCATTTGAGCTTTACCTCCTAAATTTGTATAAAGTCGACTTCACCAAGACGGTTGCAATTTCTAATTTTTCGGCATATTTGTAATTACCAAACACTCCTTGCCGTCTGCTTAAAGTTACAACCGTGTAAGTAAATGCGCTTCTGGTAAAATGCTATTCGCTACTTTTTTTCAAATAACAAGTAGTTTACCAGCGTTTTTCCAGCTAAAGTCGTTTTTAGAGGAAATATTTCCCAATAGAAGTCGTTTTTAGGGCTTAACCACTCTTCAAAGCCATTTTTACGCCCTTTGTCTCAAAAAAACCGTTTTTGCCAACGATTGAGACCTTAATCCTAAGCAGAGGTCGCTACCGATGGATAATAAACACTAATTAAATGTCTTAACGTACCAAATCTATATAATATTTTCTAATTTGTAACACGCATTTCGAGATGGGTAAAGTGGGAATGTTCAAAATCAGCAGACTTTATGAGTTTATTTTAACTATGTCTACAAAAAAAAAATTAGTGCCTTTAGATACGTGTTTTTCAGTAAAACCTATTATAACACTGGTGTTTCATCTCTTTGTGCTATTAATTGTTAACAATCATATTTTTTATTCATGTTTACAACAAATTATTATGTAAATATTTGTTACCAAATGAGGTACTAATCTTTAAACAAAATATATCGTCACAGAGTATATATAATCAAATAAATATTTTAAATTTTATAATTATATCTCAAATAATTAAATGGAAAATTATTTATAGGCTTAGCATTACCACACGGCTTCACACAGTAAACGCCGTAAACTATTTTTGTATTTTCATAGGAAACACATAAAAATAAAATTCTTACTTAGATATTAATCGATTTATTTTTTAATAAAAATATTATATATTCAGATAATAAATAGCGTTGATCCATTCTCCAATAAGTTCACTCTTGAACAGGTTCATTCTTGAACATAATGAGAACAACTCTTCATGAATTGATTTTGCTCTTACCACTTTAAGGCAGTGTCTCAAATTTGCTGTAAATTTGAAGTCAAGTTTTTGCATACTAAGTACTCGCAACGAAATAACCTATGCAACTTATAATTTATTGTAACTTTGATTGGCTACCTTGATAGTGAAAATCAAAACGTTCAATTGGAAATCTGCATAGTTTATTCTGAGACGGGGCCTAAGGAGAAAATTGATCTTCCGATATGGGGTTTTCTGCCCAATAACTTCTTGAGATTTGTGATTTTACAGAAAATTGGCACACTGCCAGCTTTCCTCCGATTAGCATGAAAGTACTTTGATTTGAAAGTACTTTCATTTCTTTGTGCCTGTAATTAGAAGAATTTCATGTGTGTTTTATTGAAGGTTTGGACGAGGGGATTAGCTTAGTTAGGGGAAATTGGCTTAGAGGCTGTCTGAATATTATATTTCTCTTATTTTCTTACGTTTTTTATCCGACCTAGCCGTCTAATCATTATATGGATCATAGCAGCATATATTAATGCTTGGCTTGATTCTGTTAATCCTTCGTAGTCTTTACTCAAACGTCGATATCTTCCCAGCCATCCAAATGTACGTTCTACTATCCATCTGTGAGGAAGTACTTGAAAACCTTTGACATCATCGCTACGCTTAACGATTTCTAATGCCCAACCACACATTCCTTTGACCCAATCGACTAGCTGGCCAGAATAACCAGAATCAGCCCAAATTAACTCCAATCGAGAAAAAGTACCTTTAACTTGTTCCAGAACAAGTTTAGCCCCATCTCGATCTTGAATATTCGCCGAATGAACTATAACTATCAACAGTAGCCCTACTGTATCCACTAGAATATGGCGCTTTCTTCCTTTTACTTTCTTGGCGGCATCATAGCCGCGTATTCCTGGAGTTTCTGTAGTTTTAACGGATTGACTATCTAAAATAGCTGCACTAGGTTCTGATTCTCTGCCATATGCAATTCTCAGTTCAGTTCTCAGTGTAGCATTTATACGTTCCCAAAATCCAGTAAGTCGCCAAAGACGGAAATAGTGGTACACAGTTTTCCAAGGTGGAAATTCATGGGGTAGCATTCGCCAGGCACAACCAGAACGTAACAAATAGAAGATGGCATTCAAGATTTCGCGATAAGGATGAACGCGCTTTCGACCTCTATTTGTCCTGGGATTTGGAAAGTACAGTTTGATTATTTCCCATTCTCTATCAGAGATATCACTAGGATAAGGAATTCTTTTTGTTTGTTCTATCACTAGCGAACAATATGATTACATGTAGTATTTAATTTTAAGACAGCCTCTTAGTTAATATACCTCTGAAACACGGAATTTTAAATAAGGTGAACGTCTAAGCCATAGTATCCGGAAAATTCACTGGCTTACGTATAAAGCACTTAAATAGATACCCAATTAATTCATAAACAGCTCTCATAATTAAGAGTTTTAAAATGATATAAAATAACAATGATCAAGTCAATGAAAACGATATTACCGATCGATATCATTCTAAGCTGAGATTCTTCATCTGGGTTACAGGTGAGATATTCTAATCGCCTCAAATTCTATAATTGCTTCAAATTCAAGGCAGTATTATATGATATTAAATCGGAGAATAATTGGAACATAAATTGGAAAGTAATTGGAACATAAATTGGAAAGTAATTGGAATATAAATTGGAAAGTAATTGGAATATAAACCGGAGAGTAATTGGAAATATGTTTGACCTTAATGCAGCTTACATCCCTGGAGGCGGAACAGGTGGCAGGTAAAGATTCTGTTTTCTCAAGCCCGTCACTAGTAATCATTGCCCTTTGCACACTTTCATTCTTCCTGGAAATGATTCCGGGCATAGGTGATGTTTATTTTAACGCTTTTTATTTTGACCCTAATAATCTTGTAACAAGGCCGTGGACGCTTATTACATACATGTTTCTGCACAACGGTTTAGTTCACCTTTTATTCAATATGCTCGTCCTGTACTTCTTTGGAACTGCACTTGAGCGGCGGATCGGGAACAAACAGCTTCTGGCAATTTTTTTCACTGCCGGAATTCTATCGGCAATAGGGTATACCTTTTTAAGTCAGCCAATATTCAATATCTCGCCTGGTCCAATGATTGGCGCAAGCGGAGCAATATACGGGGTCTTTGCAGCCCTTACAATACTTGAGCCGGATATTCGTGTCTATGTTTACTTCGTCCCGATGAAACTAAAACATGCCCTGGTGCTTTTTGCTCTATTTGATTTTCTTATGATTAACTCATCGGATATGATAGCCCATACAGCTCACCTTAGCGGTATCTTTGTCGGTCTTTATATGGGTTTCCGCATAAAGAAAATTCAGGAAAATGCTCTAAGGTCCAGATACATCGGCAGGTGGTAACTCTGGAAGGAAATAACCTTCTAGAGGGCACATACTACTATCCGAGACCCGATCCCGGAGAGAAAATTCCTATCCTGGTTTTGAATTTCAGGAGACTATGTGCAGCCTGGTCTCCAGAGTTGAAAAAAACCCTGTACTTTGAAAAAAACCCTGGGGATGAAAATCTGAAAAGGGTGAGGGAAATTAATCTTCTCCACGTCTATGACTGGCTTGCGGGCAGGGAAGGGGTGATAGAGCTTACTGACCCGGAGTTTGAGCAGTTCATGGACGTTTATGAGGCTTTTCTGGAGAGGCTTGGAGAAATCCAGTACCTCAGGCGCAAAAAAGGACGAAGAACGGAAAATATTTTTGAACTCAAGGAATCTCCATATGTTATTCGGGAAGTAAAAAAGGGACCCTTTTCCAACAATTTATAAATAAAATTACTACGTTTTATAGATCTACGTTTTATAGATCGGGATTTTTGTTTTGCCGGAGTTTCTTCCTCCCTGTTCGCAGGAAGACTCTCAGGTTTTTCAATCCAATCGTTCATAAAAGGATAGAGTTGTAAACTTTGATTGCCTTAATATGCAAATGTTTTACTACAGAAAAGCAGATATAAGGTATCATCGGATTGAATGCAAAATTGCGGTATCAAGATATAAATCTTAATAATTCGGAACTTTAAACCTCAAAAGCTGATCGCGGAAGCATAAACTCTTTTCCGGCAGATTGGAGGGCTGCTGGAAGTGTAGCTCCCCCCAGAGTTAGTGCTGTATGGTCATATGGCGCAAACAAATAAGGTACAGGTTCCGTGAACTGTAAGATCACAGAGGACATTGATAATGAAACCTGTAAAAAGCGGAATCGACTCAATATCAAAATACCTCCGCTCGAAAAAAGAAGTTGGCAGGCGGAAAATAGGACTTTTAGTGGATGGTCCGAATATTCTCAGAAAAGAATTTGATGTAAATCTTGAGGAGATAAGGGACGTCCTGAAAGATTATGGGAATATCAAAATCGGGCGCGTTTTCCTTAACCAGTACGCCTCTGACAAGCTTGTGGAAGCTATCGAAAATCATGGACTTGAACCTATAATTTGTTCGAGCGATGTTGATGTGCGCCTTGCGGTAGAGGGCATGGAGTTAGTATATAACCCTAACATTGATACTCTTGCAATCGTTACAAGGGATGCGGACTTCAAGCCGCTTTTGAACAAAGCAAATGAGCACGGCAAAGAAACTATCATTTTTGGAGTTGAGCCCGGGTTTTCCACAGCGTTAAAAAATTCTGCGGACTATGTTATTCTTATGAAGAAAGACAGAATGAGTAGTTATGATGAGTCCGATGGAATAGGATCAGGTGAAGGAAAAATTGATGCATCGGAATATCAGGACAGTATATATGAAGAATCCATAGAAAAGACCTGATTTATGCCTGTCCTTTTTGATATTCCTTTCTCACTTTTTTAATGGTAGTTAACTTCTACGCCAAGGATTTCTTTTTCTCCTGCAAAAACATCCCGTGCGATCTCAGCACAGCCTATTGCAGCATACCACTTCCCAAGACACTGACATTCTTGCCCCAGGTGTGCACGGATTTTTTTCTGCATATATTCAAATTCGCCTACGGACCCCGCAAGAAAAACCTCTCCGATTGTTTCATAGTCCTTAAGAAGAAGCTGCATTGACACGATTTCCATGGCTGCGAACAGCGCAATAGTATCAAGGGCCAGGAGAGCAGGACTTTCTTCTTTTCCAGCCGCAAGGAGTAGTTCTTCCCTATCTTTATATGGAGTCATTTTTAAAGCTCCGGCTTCCATAAAAGCCTGGTTGGCGGTGCAGTATCCGTTATCTACGTCTCTGATAGCTTGCAGGTCAAGGGGTCCGTGATGAACACCCGGAGCAAATATGCAAGCATCGATTGCTCCAATTACCTTTCCATCGGCAATGGCAAGAGTAACAGTGTTTGAACTTATATCGGAAACCACAAAGTTATTATAACCAAGACACAGGATGTGGTAAGCAATTCCCAGTTTCTCTGGACTTGTAAGATGGGAAAATACCTTCATTCTGGGATCTACCTTACTCTCCGTATGAAGGCCAGGGATTGCTATTGCCGGAACTCCAGAGTTCCGAATGGCATCAAAAACTCTTGTGCCTCCTCCTGTCTTTTTTCCCGCTCCTTCAATACTCTTGAGTCCTCTTCCTTCAAGGTTCCTGACATCCATAATTGTGGAAAAACCGTCTCCCATCGAGTAAGTCAGTGCGATAAGGTCAATTGTCTCACGCCGAATCCCAAAATGTTCCTCAAGCGAGGTCAAAATCTCATTTTCGGACATGGCTGCTGCCTCAGCCCTCTCAAGCTCAAAAGTAAGGGTACTTTCCCCTTCTATGAGAGCAAAACGCATTGCAGTCGTGCCATGATCAATCCCTATAAAGGCCAATTACCTGTCTCTCCTTTAACGCCTCAGAAGGCAGTTTTCAAGATTTCGTTCAGTTCATCCATAATTCTATCTCCCTCTTCAGCGGTCCCAACTGTTGTTATCAGTCTTATTTCCTGAAAACTCCTGCCTTCAGAGAGCAATAGCCTCAAGTTCCCTCTCGCATCCGCACGCAGTGCTTTTCCAGTGAGGCTGCCTCCTGCAACGCCTTTTACGGAAATTACGCTTGGGATTACCTTTTTTACTTCAGGGTGCTGGCTTACAAGCTTTACAAGTTTTTTACCAGCCCTTCCCCCGATAATTGTCGTATGTACTCCACCAAGTTTATTTTTCGAAGAGCTTTGTGCTTTCTCCTGTAAATTAGTTTTATTTTCCGTCATTGTAGTCAAACCGGTAACTTGTTCCCCTGGCAACTTTTTCTTTTTCTTATTTGTCGTTTTTATATTTATCACGTATATCTTTTTATCCGGTTAGAATCTCAAAGAAGTATCGCAGACTATAAACCTTCTTATCAAGGTTTTGTCCCGAAGCCAGAAGCTATAAAAAGAAGTATCTCCAGAATCTCATAAACACAAATGCGCCAGATTCTGGATCGTTTCGTTTTTCTCTAAAAACGCTTTTTTGGGAAAGTCCGTTTTTTCGTTAAAATCAGATATTTTCAAGTTCCTTCATGCTTATGAGCTTGATACCTTCTTCTTCAAGTGTTTTAATTGCCTTTTCAATGTCATTGACCCTTACTATTAAAAGGGCTTTCTGATCCCTGGTGACAAAGGCATATGCATAGTCAATGTTGATCTTGACTTTTCCGAACACTTCTGCAATACGGGACATGCTGCCAGGGACATCATTCATTTCGATTCCCAGAACACTGGTTTCAGAAACGGTAAACCCTGCATCGTGGAGTATTCTGTGAGCATAGTCGGACCTGTCCACAACCATGCGGATTATTCCGAAATCTCCTGACTCAGCAATGGTAAATGCCCTGATATTTATGCCGGCGCTTTTCAGTTTATTTGCGATGTTTGCAAGTCTGCCAGGTTTATTTTCCGCAAAAAGGGAAATCTGCTTTATAATTTTATCTTCCATTCCAGCACCCATGTCCTTATATTGCTTGTTCTATGTACTTATACTGTTTATCCTTATTTTCTCTTACTTCTTTTTATAGTCTTCTTGCCAGAGTATAATCTAAGTCCCATAAGTCCCTATGTCAATATAATATAGTCTCTATGTATACTTTAAGCTTACATACAGTTTTTAAGCTTATGATCAGTTATAATCAACTCAGCAATAAATCGTCTATTTAGAGTGTTATTTACGGATCTTGTTCTTGTATATAAGCCTAAATCTTTTCTGCACTGGCTATTTTATATTACATTTGAATATTTTATAGTCTATCTGAGAACTTTACTTTACATCTGGCTCAGCATCGTAAAAGAAACTCGAAAGGTCGTCCCCAAAAAAATGAAACCTGCAGGACAGTAATATTTGCAGGTTTTATTTCGCTCTTTGAAGCTTTCAAATCTTTCGCTTATCGATAACTTTCTTTGATTTTCCTTCTGAGCGGGGCAGAGAGCCGTGCTCCACCAGTTCTACCTCGACTGCAAGATTCAATACGCTTTTAAGTGCGCTCGAAATATTCTTTTTAAGTGCCATCATGTCAGACATTTTATCGCTAAAAGCAGACTCATGCATTTCTATCTGGACTTTCATGGAGTCAAGGGGTCCAATCCTGTCTACAATTATCATGAAATGGTTCCCGACTTCAGGAATCTTCATAAGGACCGATTCGACCTGTCCTGGGAATACATTGATGCCGCGCACGATAATCATATCATCCGAACGCCCGCTGATGCGTGTAATCCTGGGATGGGTTCTTCCGCACACGCAGGGTTCCGAAAGCTTTCGGGTAAGGTCCCTTACTCTGTAACGTATTAGAGGAAGAGCTTCTTTATTAAGAGTCGTGATTACGAGTTCTCCAATCTCGCCATCAGGAACAGGCTCACCTGTTTCAGGATTAATAATCTCAACAAGGAATTTGTCTGCCCAGATATGAATTCCGCACTGTTCTGAGCATTCGGTAAAGAGAGGCCCGCTCATTTCCGACGTTCCGTAAATATCAATGGCTTTAATTCCTGATTCGTTTTCTATACGTTTTTTGAGTTCTTCAGACCAGGGCTCGGCCCCGAAAAATCCCATCTTTAATCTAGTGTCGTCCCTGATACTAATACCTTCTTTCCTTGCAGTCTCAATCAGATAAAGGAAGTAAGAAGGCGTGCAGGCTATGGCAGTAACATCAAGGTCTCTCATAAGCTCAAGCTGGCGTTCAGTATTTCCGGAACTTGTAGGAAGTACGGTTGCACCCAGTTTTTCGCTTCCGTAATGAGCACCGAGCCCACCTGTAAAAAGTCCGTACCCATAACTTACCTGAAGGATATCATTTTTCCCCAATCCAACAGAAGTAAATCCTCTTGCAAGAGATTCTGCCCACTCATCAATGTCATTCTGGGTATACCCTACGACTATAGGTTTGCCTGTTGTACCTGAAGAAGCGTGGAAACGAGTGAGTTTTGAGTTAGGGACGCAAAACATACCAGTTGGATAGGTATCTCTGAGATCCTGCTTAACTGTAAAAGGTAACTTTCTGATATCTTCAAGAGTTTGGATGTCTTCCGGCCTAACCCCGTGTTCATCAAATTTTTTTCTATAAAAAGGAGAGTTTTCATACACATAATGTACAAGTTGCTTCAACTTTTCTTCCTGCAGCTTATTCAAATCCTCTACAGGCATTGTCTCTATCTCAGGATCCCAGTATTCTGGCATTTTTTTCACACTCTGTATATCTTATGTTCTGAGCTCTCGATATCAGGCCCGGTATTTTATAGCTTTTTTCCTGCACATCTCATTTCATGCCGCTTTAAGGTCATGTTTCGGTTCTCTTTATCTCTCTAATATTGCTTTTTACTCCGAGTGCTTTCTTACTTCGGAGTTTATTATTTTCGAGTTTATTATTTTCAAAGGAGATATACTTCCGGCAAATATAATATGAAGATTAGCTGGATTAACATGAAGTTTAAGCTAGATTCTCATATAAATATTAGCTGTTAAACCAAAAAAAGATTTTATAAGTAAACCTGAATGCTGGTTGCATAAAGAGATAAAGTCCACCGAGTAATCAGATATGTAGGATAATTCTGCAGTTTTACTCATAGCCGGTAAATTCTAGAATTATCGGATTCAATTCCTGGATTCAATTGCCAGATTCAGTTGCCGGATTCAGTTATCGAACTCTGGTCTTATAAGACAAAATAAGATTTCAAGTATACTACGAATTAAGGGATTTTTTAATTATATTCTGGAAAATGAAATTTTTTTGATTGCATTCTGAAGAATGGAATCTTTTTAATTATATTCTGAAGAATGAAACCTTTTTGATTACATTCTGAAAAATGGAACCTTTTTGATTACATTCTGAAAAATGGAACTTTTTTGATTATATTCTGAAGAATGAAACCTTTTTGATTATATTCTGAAGAATGAAACCTTTTTGATTATATTCTGAAGAATGGAATCTCTTTTTACTTGAGAAATCACTCATTTTCAAACTCTTCAATATCATCCTCAAAAGAGATCTCTTTTGACGTTCCTCCAAGAGAAGCTTCAAGAATTTTTTTCGTTCTTTCCCTGCATTTATCCAGCACTTCTTTCATGTCACCGATCACATCGATTCCGGCAGCTCCGGAATGTCCGCCACCGGTGCCGTTGTATTCATTACTTACATCTTCCATTAGCTGACCAAGATTAACTCCGGCACTTACAGCATCACGTTTTGCTCTTGCACTTATCCTGACGCTTTCACCCTTGGCTGTGCCAACAAAAGCAATATCTGCACCGATATTAATGAGCATGGAAGATGCAGAACCTCCGAAAGAGCTGACATGGGAAGATGCTATCAACATATCCTGTACTCTATCGAGCTCGAGGCGGCTTGCGGCTTTCAGGATAGCTATGCGCATGGAAATATCCTGTGGGGTAGCAGCCATAAGGTCCAGCACTTCCCCATACTCAACGCCGCTGCACTTTATTATTTTTGATACTGTTTGAAACGTATCTGCCGATGCATGTTTGAAATGCCCGGTATCCGTTACGATTCCTGTGAGCATCCCGATCCCCACTCGCCGGTTAATAGGTGCTCCCATTGCTTTTAAGATATTGTAAACTATTTCTACGGTAGAAGTACTGTTTCTGTGCAGGAAGAATTCGGCATTTTCTGTCAGAGCAGTAGTTGTATGGTGATCGATCACGCAATACCTGGTAAGCTCCAAATCATTTAATTGCGCTTTTGTGGAGGTATCAACCACAACAACAAAACCGTAATCAGCCGGATTGGGTTTATCCACGACTTCAATGCCAAGTCTCTCTATAAGCACAGCAGCTACACGGTTGCAACCGTCCACAAGTCCGACAGTGCCTCCGATAGCTTCGGAAAGGGCAAAAGCACTGCTAACCGCGTCCGGATCTGCATTCCGGTGGCACAAATATAAAATATTTCGATAGTCAAGGAGCCGGTTGAAAAACTCCGCTTCGTTAACTTCCATTGTCCACTCTGGCTATCGTTTTTATAGGCATCTATCTCTCTGGATGCAAGAATTTCGAGATTTTTTCATGGCTTTTTTATGAATTTTGGTAAAGCTATACTTTATTTAATATTCCTTTATGCTGGTATGAAAAATAAAATTATTGTGCTCTAGTCTCCAAAGCCTGCTGAATCTGCTCCTGAAGCTGTTTAAAGCGAGATGTGAGCCTTTCTTCCTGCCTGGAAATGGACTGAAGCCTGAGTGAAAGTGTTTCTTCCCTGTCTTTCAGTTTTGTAATGGACTCTTCCTTGCTCGTTTTTATTACTAACTCCCCTACATTGCGGTAGACTACTGCGTCGTCAGCGAGTCTCTCTAGCTCATCAAGAGCCATCTTGGACTCTTTCTGCATAGCTTCAACCTGTGATTTTTGCATAGCCAGAGCCTGTATCTGCTGCTGTATCTGCTGAAGCTGTGCTATCTGATTCTGAATTTGAGGAGGTAATTCTGCAGTCATATGATTTTCACCTGAGTCCTCAATAAACCTGAAGGGATTTTAATGTTTCTGTTACAGCTTTCGAAAAGTTTCCCTTCGCCATTTGAAATTAATCTGGAGCCCTTTTGCCAGATATTTAAATAACAGATTAATCCTGAATATTAAACAGTATAATATTTATTAATTTGAAGTGTATCTGAAGTATGTATCTGAAGTATAAATGACCTGGTTAATCCCCAACCCGAGGGTTTGAAAAAAATTGCTTGAGAATGAATAATTATAAAAGAACCGTTTATCAAAAAAGATCGTAAAAAATCATTTATCAAAGAGTTTGTAAAAAACATTAATAAAGGGGAATAATAAGGGGATAATTATAATTAACCTTATTAAATCATAATTGGTCTCATAAAGATCAATTTGAACTTTAAATTAATTGATATTCAGGAGATATTCGAAAATGGAAAAAGGCGGAAACCTTAGAGAGATAAAATCTCTGCTTGAAAAATTCACCAATGCCCATGGGATCTCAGGCTTTGAGGATGATATCCGAGAACTTCTTGAAAAGGAACTTGAACCCTATGTTGATACCATGCGCAGAGACTGCATGGGAAACCTTATAGCTCTCAAAAAAGGAAAAGGCCCTTCCATAATGCTGGCTGCCCATATGGATGAAATCGGGCTTATGGTCAGGTATATTGATGATAACGGCTTCCTCAGGTTTGTCGGGATTGGGGGATGGTTTGACCAGACCCTTCTTAACCAGAGAGTTGTACTTCACGGCAAAAAAGGTCCAATTCCCGGAGTCATTGGGTCCAAGCCTCCTCACGTAATGAAAGAGGAGGACAGGAAAAAACCCGTGAAACTGGACGATATGTTCATCGATATAGGAGCAAAAGACAGGGAAGATGCTGAGAACCTTGGAATTGAGATAGGTACGGCAGTTTCTATTGACCGGGACTTTGTGCCCCTGGCAAACGGAAAGATAACTTCAAAAGCTCTTGACAACCGTGCAGGCGTTGTTATCCTTATTGAGGTTATGAAGCGGCTTTCAAAACATAAAATTGGAGCAAATGTCTATGCCGTAGGTACTGTCCAGGAAGAGGTAGGTTTAAAAGGTGCAAGAACCTCTGCCTTTGGGATTTATCCAAACCTTGCGCTTGCTCTTGACACAACTATTCCCGGTGACCATCCGGGCATTACTAAAACCGATTCTTGCCTGGAAATCGGGAAAGGCCCTGTAATTACATTGGCTGATGCATCCGGAAGAGGCCTTATAGCTCATCCACAGATTATTAAGTGGCTTAAAGAAACTGCTACTGAAAATGAGATCCCTTACCAGCTTGGTGTTGGTTCGGGAGGCACAACCGATGCGACCTCAATACACCTTACAAAAGAAGGTATCCCTACAGGTACAGTCAGCATAGCCACACGATACATCCATTCACCTGTTGAAGTCCTGGATGTGGCAGATATTGACGCGTGCGTTTCCCTTATTGTAAAAGCAATAGAAAACGTAGGCAAATATTTCTGAAGCCCTTTTAAAGTAACTGTAATAGGTAATTTTACGCAAGAGTCGCATACACTTTGCTCTGTGTGTTGCGGGAAAAACTCTTGCAGTTCTGTTTTTCTGACTTTTTCTTTTTTATTCACATGTACCCAAAGTCAGGGCAATCTTCAAGTTAGTGCATATATCGAAATTGAATCTTAAATTTAATCTCGTTCATTACCCAACTGTATGTGTCATTTAAATTTTAAGACCGTCTCTAAGAATCAAATCTTTTTGTAGGTTCGAATAACAATCCAATAGAAAATTTACGTTAAAAAATACCTATTATTCCGTATCATATTTTCGGATAACGGTTATCTGGTTATGTACCATACGCACAAAGTCTGTAACGTATTGTTACAAAAATAATTGATCAGTAATAACAGTTATTTTCAAAACTATGAAATCAGACTACCAAGAAATAAACAGTATTAGATTTTTACTACATTTGCGTTAATTAACATTTTTGTTTTCTTTATCAAATTCTTTATTTATCTTACTAGCTTCCATTGTCTCTATTTTATCCCATGGTACAATTTTTATTGTACCTTTTTCACTTACAGTAACAAGAGTTTTGTTTAGAATGTCATCTAGTTTTCCTTTAATCTCATTATTCTCAGTTGTAATTTTCACTTCCGGGAAGTCATATTTAAAGTGATTTGTAATTAATCTTTTTACTTCACTGGAAAACCATTTAATTGAATTATATATTATAATTATATTTACAAGGCTTATAAACGCACTTATGAAAAATACAACTCCATAATACTTAAAATAAATAACAGTTGTTTCTAAATTTCTATAAATATTTGTAAATGTAATCCAATTAAATGAAAAATTACTTGGAAATATTGAAAACTTTATAAACATTGCAAGAGTCGCAATATAAACAAGAAGAGTAAATCCAACAATTGCCCCTATGAAACTCCATAGAGATAAATAAACTAAATCCGATGAGGTTTTAATTGAAGGGATATATAATATTTTTTGATTTGTTGAATAGTTTCTTGTAATTTTCGGTTCTCCAAGTTTTGTTTTTTTAAGCAATTCACACCATCCAATCCAGATAATAAAAATGGTCAGGACTGAGATGATATATAAGCATGAATAATAAAATAGAACTAAATTTAAGTTAATAAGATTATCATAAAATACAAAAAAGTATTTTTTTGGCTCTTCGTCAGATAATATGGGTAAGTTATTATATTAAAAATATAATATAAATAAGTATTATATTATTTGATAAAAATAACTGCAGGAGTTTGATATCCCATTTGTGAAAAAACATTTGAAATACCTTTGAATGTCAAAGAACCTTGGCAAATAACCAATACTGAATTTGATTTAACATCTGAAAAACTTAATATTTGGATTGATTTTAAACGTGGTTCCAAATTTCCCTGTCCTAAGTGTGGCAAACCAAACTGTTCAGCTTATGATACTAAGGAAAAAGTGTTACGGCATATTAACTACTTTCAATATTCTACATATTTGCACTGTAGAATTCCAAGACTAGAATGTGAAAATTGTGGAGTTCTTCAAATAAAAGTTCCATGGGCTCGCGAAAAAAGCAGTTTTACTTTTCGAATGGAAGCTCTGATCCTGGAACTATCAAAAAGAATGCCAGTGTTACAAATCGGAAAGTTGCTTGGAGAATATGACAAAAAGCTTTGGAGAGTCATAAACCATTACACTGACGATGCAAGATCTAAAGAGGATTTATCGGATGTATATGTTGTTGGTATAGATGAAACTTCATGCAAGAAAGGACATGAATACATAACGCTTGTTGTTGATCTAAAAGATTCGAAAGTAATATTTGCTTGTGAAGGAAAAGACTCTTCAACTATTACCAGTTTTAGCAAAGATTTGCAAGATCATAATGGAAACAAAAGCAACATTAGATCAGTATGTTGCGATATGTCTCCTTCGTATATCAGTGGGATTTCAAAGGAATTTCCAGATGCAAAAATTACATTCGATAGATTCCATGTGATGAAAGCAATTAATGAAGGATTAAATGAAGTAAGGATACAAGAACAAAAAAAACAAAGGAACTCAAAAATACCAAATTCATATGGGTTACAAACGAGGAAAATCTAACTGATAAACAGAGAGAAAGGCTTCTAGAATTCCAAAATCAAAAACTAGATACATTCAGAGCATATAATCTAAAAGAAAGCCTTAGAAAGTTATGGGAATGCAAAAGCCGAGAGGAAGCTGAACAATATCTTAAAAAGTGGTATTTTCGGGCAACTCATAGTAGATTAGAGGCAATAATTGAGGTTGCTAAAACCATTAAAAGTCATTGGGATGGAATTCTAAACTACTTTGATTCCAGAGTCACGAACGGAACTTTGGAAGGTATTAATAGTATTGTACAGTTGATAAAAAGAAATGCTAGAGGGTATCGAAACACTCACTATTTTATTACGATGATCTATCTAAAATTAGGAAAGTTAGATTTCAAACTACCCATCTGAAACGACGAAGAGCCATTTTTTTAAAATATTTTCCGAAATATACCATAAAAACTTTTTAACGGGTAAATCCACAACTAATCCAAATACGTTACCTATCATAATACCAATTACAAGATATATTGGCGATAGCCCTAATCTCCTTGCCTTATAGCTTTGTATTGCAATGAGATAAGCTTCAATTGTAGAAAAATTTGTTCTTAAAAATCTAATATATTGGGTCTTATCTTGCTTTTTTGAGTATTTTGTTATGTATGCAGGTATAATACCGGATACAGCAAGAAGAAAAATAAGGATCAAAAGCTGAGAGAGAAGATTTAATTGTTCCTCAGTTACTATTTCCAATTTTTATCACATAGTTGGTTAAGCAATTAATGTAAATATTTTTTTTTATTTTGAATTTTATTATGATAGCCATAAAACTTCGATAAAATTAATACATTTTTAAAATTATAAAGACTGGGCTGAATCTTCAAAATTTTGCACTATTTTCTTTTTCTTGTAATTCTGTCAACGGCGATTTACTGTTCCCCACTTTTGGCGGTTTAGAATTCCCTTCCTATTAACATAAAATTTTCTCAATTTTTCATGAATTAACTCAAAATCACTGGCACGTATTTCCTGTTTTTATTCCCTGTTTTTTCCTCTCTTTCAGTCTGTAAACTTTCCCCTTTGATATTAATTGTCGTACAATGATGGAGTATCTATCACGTACAACCGCCGCAATTACATGTTCCTTGAATATCTCTCACCATTCTCCATATCATAGTCTTCTTTCTATAATTAGTTCCACTCCCATTTATTGATTTTATTTGCTACATCAAAAACGGTTTGCTTCCCAAACTTCTGCTTGAAGCCGGGATACTTCGCATTGAATTTCTTAACCAATGCCGGTATGCTGTCAATCACAGAATTATACTGTGAGCGAACAAAATTACTTAAATCGCATTTGAGAAGACTAAAGGTACTTCCATAAAAATGGTGTCCAAAGAGTTATTGCATTGTGTAATCTTCATTTGTTAACTGTAAACTAAAAATACTATGGTATACCTATTGAGAAAAAGTTTCAGAGAGCCACGGCGTAAACTCGGAAATCTTCCTGAAAAAGCCGGGTTCCTTAGAAAAAATATATGTAACATTTGTATTAATATATTGGAGCTTGCAAAATAGGACATAATATTATAAAATGACAAGTATTATATAGATATTATTCTCCTGTATTGCGAAGAAACTATCTTTATAAAACAAATACTGAGGGATTATATTATTCGAAAATGTCCGCTTTCTGGATACTACTTTGAGAGACGGTGAACAAACACCTGGCGTTGCCCTTACAAAGGACAAGAAGCTTTTAATCGCCCGAGCGCTTGATGAGATGGGAGTCTCAATAATTGAGGCCGGTTCTGCAATCACTTCCAAAGGTGAAAGGGAGTCTATCAGGGCTGTTGCAAATGCAGGGCTTGATGCTGAAATTTGCAGCTACTGCAGGATCGTAAAGTCCGATGTTGACCGCGCTCTGGAATGTGATGTCGACTCTATCCACCTTGTAGCACCTGTTTCGGACCTTCATATAAGGACGAAAATCAAAAAGGGTCGGGATGCAGTAAGGCAGATCGCAGTTGATGTAATTGAGTATGCCAAGGACCACGGTCTGATTGTGGAATTGAGTGGGGAAGATGCTTCGCGTGCAGACCCCGAGTTTCTAAAGGTCATCTATGCCGACGGAATAGATGCCGGCGCTGACAGGTTATGCTTCTGCGATACCGTAGGCCTTCTGGTACCTGAAAGGGCAACTGAAATTTTCCGGGACCTGTCTTCCTCACTGAAAGTCCCTATCAGCATTCACTGCCACAACGATTTCGGTTTTGCAACTGCGAATACGGTTGCTGCTCTGGCTGCAGGGGCAAAACAGGCCCATGTAACTGTTAACGGGTTAGGAGAAAGAGCTGGAAACGCATCCTTTGAAGAAGTAGTAATGAGCCTGGAATGGCTCTACAAGTACGATACAGGTATCAAACATGAGATGATCTACCGGACTTCAAGGCTTGTAAGCCGGCTTACAGGAATTCCCGTATCACCAAATAAGGCTCTTGTAGGTGGAAACGCATTCACTCACGAAGCAGGAATCCATGTTCACGGCCTTCTTGCCGATAAGGCAACCTATGAGCCGATGAGCCCAGAATATATCGGAAGGCAGCGTCAGATCGTACTTGGAAAACATGCAGGACGCAGCTCGATTACTCTTGCCTTAAAGGAAATGGGGCTTGCGGCTGATGATGCCCAGACCGAAGAAATTTTCAACCGGGTCAAGCAGATGGGTGACCAGGGAAAACACGTAACTGATGCTGACCTGCACACTATTGCAGAAACCGTACTTGATATTTATAAGGAACCACTGGTAAAACTGGAAGAGTTTACCATTGTGTCCGGAAACCGTGTGACTCCAACGGCATCGATAAAACTTAACGTAAAAGATAAAGCTATAGTACAGGCAGGAATCGGGAACGGGCCTGTAGATGCTGTAATCAACGCAATCCGGAGAGCTGTAAGTTCCTGTGCGGAAGATATTATCCTTGAAGAGTATCATGTAGACTCGATCACTGGTGGAACCGACGCCCTTGTTGAAGTAAGGGTGAAACTTTCCAAAGATGGAAAGGAAGTTACTGCAAGCGGAGCCAGAACGGACATAATTATGGCCTCCGTAGAAGCTGTAATGAACGGCATGAACCGCCTTATCCGGGCCGAGTGATTTCAGAAAATGAATTATAAAAATTTTTCAGGAGGGCTGTTCTGTCCTCTCCTCTTTTTCCTGCTGGAAAAATTCTTGAAATCACGCACAACTGATGTTTCTGGATCAGGAAAAACCTTATCCATATATAACATGATCGATTATGATATATTTACAGAATTAATAACGAGAAAATGTGAGTGTGAGAGATAAATATTTTTAATGAACACACCCTTACTGGAAATATACTCATCTTCAGGTGAGTACCCAGTTAAATCACCATTAAGAAATAAAAAGGAGTTAAATAATGACAACCGGGTCAACAGAAAAAGTTAATGGCGCAAGGGCTCTGATTAAGTGCCTGGAAAAAGAAGGTGTTGACACCATCTTCGGATATCCAGGAGGGCAGATCATTCCCTTCTATAACGAAATTTATGATTCGAATCTGCGCCATATACTTGTGCGTCACGAACAGGCAGCAGCTCATGCTGCGGACGGGTACGCCCGTGCAACTGGAAAGACCGGGGTCTGTGTATCCACCTCAGGTCCCGGAGCAACCAACCTGGTAACAGGGATTGCTACCGCATATATGGACTCAGTACCTATTGTAGTCTTAACAGGGCAGGTTCCGACCTTCCTGATAGGTAATGATGCTTTCCAGGAAGCCGACATTAAGGGAATTACCCAGCCCATTACCAAGCACAACTACTTAGTACAGGATGCAAACGAACTCCCGAGAATCGTAAAAGAAGCCTTCCATATCGCTTCTACCGGAAGGCCTGGCCCGGTATTAATTGACCTTCCAAAGGATGTACAGAACGCGGAGATCGACTTTTACTATCCTGACAAAGTAGAGCTTAGAGGATATAAGCCAACTTACAAAGGCAACACCCAGCAGATCAAACGAGCCGCCGAGGAAATTGCAAATTCCTGCATGCCTATTATATACGCAGGTGGCGGTGTGATAAGTTCCAATGCTAGCGCCGAGCTTGTAGAACTGGCTGAGACAATTAATGCGCCGGTTACGACTACTCTCCTGGGAATTGGTGCAATTCCGACTGAACACCCTCTGCATGTTGGGATGCTTGGAATGCACGGGACCAAATACGCGAATTATGCAATTCAGGAATCCGATCTTATTATTGCCGTAGGCGCAAGGTTCGATGACCGTGTGACCGGAAAGCTCGAGTCTTTTGCCCCCAATGCCAGGGTTATCCACATCGATGTCGACCCTGCAGAAATCTCAAAGAATGTAGAGGTCCAGATCCCAATCGTCGGAGACGCAAAACAGGTACTTAAGTCCCTGAATAAATATATCAAGCGCTGCAAATCCGAAGCATGGATTGAAAAGATAAAACAGTGGAAGAAGGAATATCCACTTACCTATACACAGATGTCACCTGATGTTATAATGCCTCAGTTTGTCATCGAGCAAATCTCTGAGGCTTGCAAGGACGCAATTATAGTTACTGAGGTCGGGCAGCACCAGATGTGGGCCGCTCAGTTCTTCAAGTATAAAAAACCCCGCACTTTCATTACATCAGGCGGTCTTGGCACGATGGGCTACGGTTTCCCTGCAGCCATAGGAGCAAAGGTTGGCAAGCCGGATAAAACGGTTATTAACATTGCAGGCGATGGCTCTTTCCAGATGAACTCTCAGGAGCTTGCAACTGCAGTCCAGAACGACATTCCGGTTGTTTCTGTGATCATTAATAATGGTTATCTGGGTATGGTCAGGCAGTGGCAGGAGCTGTTCTATGACAAACGGTATTCCCACACATTTATTAAGGGCAGTGTCGACTTCGTCAAACTTGCCGAGGCCTATGGGGCTCTTGGACTGCGTGCGGAAAGGCCGTCTGAAGTAAGGCCTGCAATTGAAGAAGCTGTCAATTCAGGTAGGCCTGCTGTTGTCGAAGTGATTGTTGAATGCGAGGCAAACGTTTATCCTATGGTGCCGGCAGGGGCTGCAATTAATGAAATCCTTGATATGGAAGAACATGCAGACACTCCCTGCGCCATGCCCGATTTGCGTACGGCAAAAGCTGATAGAGTTCTCGACCTGGAGGAGCAGTAATGAAACATACACTGGCAGTCCTTGTGGAAAATAGGTCTGGAGTTCTCTCCAGGGTGGCTTCGCTCTTCTCAAGGCGCGGATACAATATCGAGAGCCTGGCTGTTGGAGTCACTGAAGACCCCAAAACCTCCAGAATGACTATAGTAGTTGATGGAGATGACCATGTGCTCGAACAGGTTACAAAACAGCTTAACAAGCTAGTTGATGTGATCAAAGTTTCGGACATCGGAGGAGATGAGGCTGTAGAAAGGGAACTTGCGCTCATCAAAGTTTCAGCCGACGTGAGTGCGAGAACCGAAATTATCCAGATTGCGGATATTTTCAGAGCAAGGATAGTGGACGTAGCTCCTAAATCCATAACTGTCGAAGTAACCGGGGATGAAGCCAAAATCCAGGCAATAGAAAAACTCCTCAGGCAGTTTGGAATTAAGGAAATGGTTCGGACAGGTAAGATTGCTCTGGTTCGCGGCCCAAAGAAGGTTTAAATAATAAGGGCAGGTAAAGAAAGGTAGCTGCTTAATTATTTTTACAGACTGGGGCAGTCGAAAGCGTTTTAAACCCCTTGAAGCTTTACTAAGAGTAAGCCTGAGGTTTCAGGCCTCTGCTAAAACTTCAAAAGCTGCCCCATCCGAAAAAAGCAACTTTCCATAAATCGACTTAAGTCAACTTAATTCTCAGGGAAGTGAACGGATTTAATAAGGATTTAATAAGGATTTAATAAGGATTTAATAAAGATTTAATAAGGATTTAATAATAATATACTTCCCATAAAAATATTAGGAGCTTTGCTCAAAAACTGAAAAATTCATCAGGAGAATCTAATATGGCAAAAATAATTTATGATAACGAAACTACTTTTGATGCACTTAAGGACAAAACTATCGCAATAATGGGTTACGGAAGCCAGGGTCACGCTCACGCCCGTAACCTTCATGAGTCAGGGCTCAATGTCATTGTTGGGCTTAGAAAAAGCAGTTCAAGCTGGGCAAAAGCCGAAAATGACGGCCTGAAGGTCATGACTGTGGCAGAAGCTGCAAAAGCTGCAGATGTTATCATGATCCTCCTTCCGGACGAAAATCAGGCATCGGTTTATTATTCTGAAATCGCACCAAATCTGGAAGCCGGTAATGCACTTGCTTTTGCACACGGCTTCAATATTCACTACAACCAGATTGTCCCCCCGAAAGATGTTGATGTTTTCATGGCTGCTCCCAAGGGACCTGGTCACATTGTCAGAAGAACCTATACCGAAGGTATCGGAGTCCCGGCTCTGATCGCAGTCTATCAGGACGCAACCGGAAATGCCAGGGACATTGCTCTATCATATGTCAAAGGGATCGGTGCAACCAGAGCAGGTGTCTATGAAACCACTTTCCGTGAGGAAACCGAAACCGACCTTTTCGGAGAACAGGTTGACCTTTGCGGAGGACTCGCATCTCTTATCAAGACCGCTTTTGAAACACTTGTTGAGGCCGGATACCAGCCTGAAATGGCTTATTTCGAAACCTGCCATGAAGTCAAGCTCATTGTTGACCTTATCTATGAAGGCGGGCTTGAGAGAATGTGGCACTCCGTTTCAAACACTGCAGAATACGGCGGTATGACAGTCGGCCCCAGGATTATTAATGATGAGTCCCGCGAAGCCATGCGTGAAGCCCTGAAAAGAATTCAGAACGGCGAATTTGCCAAGGAATTCGTGCTCGAAGGCATGGTCAACCACCCCGTACTCAAAGCCATGGAACGCCAGGAAAAGGAACACCAGCTTGAGGTTGTCGGAAAGCAGATCCGCGCAAACATCCCCTGGCTCAACAAGAAGATTGACGATGACTGATTCTACAGTAATTAATAGCCTGTAGACAGAAAATTCATAAATCTGGAAGTATAAAATTCAATCCGGAGAGGAAGTAATGCCAGTAAAAGGAGAAAGCAAAGTCATTAACACTATCCTTAACAGACGGAGCGTCCGGGAGTTTACGGACAAACCTGTTAGCAAGGAAGATGTCAGCATAATCCTGAACTCAGGGCACTGGGCTCCTTCCGGATTGAATAACCAGCCCTGGCGTTTCATTGTTATTCGAAACCGTGAGACCATTCAGAAACTCTCGGAATGCACGCATTACACAGGTATCGTGGCAGGAGCTCCTTTGCTTATTGCGACTTTCTTGGACAATGAAACTTCTTACAACAGGACAAAAGATCTCGAGGCAATAGGAGCTGCAATCGAGAATATGCTCCTCACCTGCTGTGATCTTGGCCTTGGTGGGGTCTGGCTTGGAGAAATCCTGAACCAAAAAGAGAAAGTCAATTCCATTCTTGACTGTCCTTCCGATCTTGAGCTAATGGCAGTTCTTGCAATCGGAGAACCGGTTCCAAAAGAAAGGACTTCAACACGTAGGTCTCTCTCCGAAATAGTATATGATGAAAAGTACGGCCAGAAATGGGAAGAGTAAATTATCCTGAAATTCTCAGGCTAAATTTCCTTTTAATGGTTTATAAATATTAAATATAAAAGGATATTTTAATATAATTAAGGATTAAGTTTATAAGCTATTTAGCACTATATCCAGCCAGTTAACTGACTATGATTTTATCTGTTAGCTAACCGATCTTGACTTTTTGATAGTGAAGGTCTGTAGTGTAGAGGATATCACTGGAGCCTCCGGAGCTCCGAACCTGGGTTCGATTCCCAGCAGACCTGTTTCTTAAAAAATCTGGTAAGGCATGGTTTTATTTTTTATATTGTTTTTGTTTGCCGGGCAGAAAGTATAAAACTGAAATAAAACAGAATATAAGTTAGAAGGTGTATTTAATGGCTAGAGGATTTAATCGTCGCTTCATGCGTGCTGGAAGAAGGTCATCTTTAGTTCAGCTAATTCTCATAGCAATAGTACTGTACTTTTTACTGAGGATTCTTTTACCGCTCATTTGGACTCTCATATTGATTCTTGTTGTAATTTTACTATTGAAAATAGTGCTGGAAAATCTTTAAATTGACTGCATTCTCCTTTTTTTACGACTTTTAACTCTCTTCACCTATGCTTTTAAATATTTTTTAATCATCTTTTCTTACGATGTAGGTGATGCATTGTCAACCAGCAAGAAAATTTGTGATTTTTGTCTAAACGCACATGATATTCTTCGAATAACAGGCACAAAGAAATGAAAGTACTCTACTTTACTCTTTTTTAACTATTGATCTCGTCATTACCCTAGGTAATAAGGTTGTCCTAACTATGGTTTTTCAAACCATTGCTAAACTGATCAGTGAATTGCCATTGAAGACTTAGATATGATAAGGAGAAAAATATCAAAAGGAGCCTCGGGAGCCAGTTTTATTCCGCACTTTCATGCTAAATCAAAACGTCAGGTAATGAGTGAGAATTAAAGACGGCCATATTTTTTGTGCGCTTGCTCTTGTGTCAAGATGTCAAAAACAACAATTGCATTCTCTTCAAAATCAACGGTATAGAACGCCCTGTAATTCCCGATTCGAAGGCGGTACACATCTTCTTTATAACCTTCTATTCTGCACTTATTACCGCCCTGAAACCCATTTTTTAGATCTTTTAAAGCTTCAGCAACTTGTTTTTTTCTACTTTGTGGCAGGTCATCAAGAACTTTTGCTTTTATGAAAACTTTAAAGGTCATCCACGCTCACGTATTCTTCGCGGTGTTCTTTAAAGTGTTTTTTGGCTTCTTCCGCAATTCGGTCTATCTTCAATCTATATTCATGATTCCTATACTCTCGGATTAATTTCTCAATGACGGTATTGTAGTCATCACCCATAGAGCCGATTTTTTTCAATTCGTCGCGGTTTTTCTTTGAAATTTGAATTGTGGTTCCGTCTTGCATGATAATCATTATAATGATTATAATATTTATAATTAGCTCTCTTGCTCCTGTATTGACTTCTATGCTCAATTCTTCAAGAGCTTTGAGTACAGGCGATTAGAGGCCAGTACTGAAGAGATAAGGCAGTAAAACCAAGGAGCAAGAAGAGAATCCAGTCAGGGAGCCCAGAAAGGCCCAGGCAGGAAAAAAAGAGGGAACCCTGATTAAGAGGACATGTAAAAACTGTAATCAGCCTTTCGAAACATATATTATTTTTTAATATTATATAATTTTGAATAAAAACAAAACAGTTATTATTCATTCTTTCTGTATAACCTACCTTCCGCAGATGTCTTGAGTAAAAGAACATTTTTCCTGCTATCGTTTTTGTGCATTTGCTCAATAATTTGCAATTATTATCCCAACTGAAACTTCCGGAAATAGAGGTTAGAAGCTTT
>Ga0183095_11111_pt1 | contig 32201 bp, 21 predicted proteins | sample BioMet4_FD_130346 | JGI IMG/M metagenome (GOLD analysis project Ga0183095, IMG submission 130346) | Microbial communities from bioreactor (seeded with sewage sludge) at LBNL, California, USA - Biofuel metagenome 4 (v2) (version 3) | ecosystem: Engineered > Bioreactor > Anaerobic > Unclassified ...
AGGCACTAGCCATGAGGCTTCGTCGGCACATGAGTCCCGGACGCCTCGCAGCCGCGGCCATCACCACGGGCCTCGGCTTCTGGCTCTGCGACTTCGGTGCGCGCTTCATGCTCGCCACACTTCCGTCCCTGTCCCTCTCGTCCAACGCACCTGCCGTGCCCGAGTTCGGTGCGTGGGCCGCGGAGTCGTTTGCTACCCTTCCTCTCGGTCTCGACCTGACCCGCGGCATTCCCCTTCTCGCGGGCATCATCGGTGGCATCGGCATCCTGCTCACCAGCGGGGCCGTCACGGAGGGCACGCCATCCATACGGATCGACCCGGCCACGCAGTACGGCACCGAGCGCTTCGCCACGATTGAGGAGCGCGCCGAGTACGCCCACACCGACCTCGTGACGGCGAAGCTTCCAGGGCATAAGCAGAAGCCATGGCCCAAGCCCTCGTACTGCGAGGAACTCGCCGACGACAACTACATCCTTTCGGCCCACTCGCGCCTCGGATTCTCGGACAACCCGGACCGCTCGCGCAGGCCCGCGAACAAGCACATCTACGTCATGGCGGGCTCGGGCGGTGGCAAGACCTACAACTTCCTCCGCTCGAACGTGCTCCAACTGAACGCCTCCATGGTCTTCTCTGACATGAAGGGTGAGAACTTCCGCTACTTCACCGCCTTCCTCAAGAAGCACCACTACCCCGTCAAGGTCCTCAACCTGCGCGGTGAGATCGCGATGGCGACGAGCAACCACTTCAACCCCTTGCACTACGTGCAGGACGTGACCGGGATCAACGAGATCGTCGACCTCTTCATCAAGAACACGACCAGTCCAGACGCCCAAGGCGGCCAGGACTACTTCGTCAAGGCGGAGACGCAGCTCTATACCGCCTTGCTCACCTACCTCTTCTTCATGTACGGGCGGACGGGGCACGAGGAGGAGTTTACCCTCCCGAAGATGCTCACCTATCTCGGCCTCACGAAGGCGACGGGTGGAGCTTTGACGAAGCTCGACCTCCTCTTCAACGGCACCGAGGAGGAGAACGGGTTCTACGGCTACCGGCAGCGCCTCTGCGACCTCTATGGTGGCGAGGCGAACGCCATGCTGCAACCCGAGTGGACCGCCATCACGTCCTACGACGGCTTCTCGTCCGTGCAAGGCGCGGACGAGACCAGGGCCTGCATCGTCTCGTCGTGCTTCGTCCGCCTGCAACCCTTCACCACGCCCGCCCTCGCCGACCTCTTCAGCTCCGATGACATGGAGCTGGAGACCTTCGGACAGCGCAAGGCCGCCCTCTTCATCATCACTCCCGACACCGGGAGCCCTCACTTCTTCGCCGTGTGCATGCTGCTCAACACGCTCTTCGGCATCAACGTCGGCATCGCCGACGGCATGGGGACCATGGGTGTCAAGACCAAGACACCAGGCCACCTCGATGTCCCGATCAACTGCTACCTCGACGAGCTCGCCAACATCGGCGTCATCCCGAACCTCGAGAAGCTCTTCGCCACGTTGAGGTCCCGTTGGATCAACATCGTCGCCATCGTCCAGGACCGCCACCAGCTCGAGAACGTCTATGGCAAGAAGGCGATCTCCATCCGATCGAACTGCTCGACCTTCCTCTACCTCGGTGCGTCGGACCACGAGAGTTGCAAGGAGATCTCGGAGCAGATGGGCAAGACGACCGTCGAGGTCGTCGAGTGGTCGCAGAACCAGAGCAACACCGGCAGCTCAACGACGAAGTCCGTCCGCTACGTGGCCAAGGACCTCATGTCCACCGCCGACATCGAGAACGTCGGCCTCGGATCCGACCGCTGCCTCACGTACTACAAGCAGTCGCGCTGGTTCGTCGACGAGAAGCCCGACCCCGAGGCACATCCGAGGGCCGCCGAGCTCGCTGAATGCGGAGAGACCACCATGGACCAATGGGCCGAGGAGGTCAGGGCAGAGAGGGAAAGGGGCCGTCGCGAGCGTGACACCGCCACCCGCGTCAAAAGGACCGTCCTTCCCCGCACGTCCGGCACGGGCCTCGACGTCTTCGTGACCGACGGGAAGGAGGTCGTTTGATGACGATCGAGACGAAAATGGGGCAGGGCCGCTTCCACACGACCCCACCCCGCCGAAGGAGACGCCACCGATTACACGGAGGCGAGACCTAGAGGACATCGTAGCACCAGATTCATCCAGAGTCACTCAGAGTCACTCGAAATCACTTGGAATCACTCGGAATCACTTGGAACCAACCGAAACCACCACGACGTCCCAAGGAACCGTCAGAGCCAGCCAAGGAGAACGGGGTCGCTTCCACGGACACGCCCCCCACGACCGAAGGAGAAGAACCATGAAGGAAGAACAGACCAGCAACCATCCTCGTCTCGACCGCCTTGGTGCGGCCGCCAAGCAAGGTGTCATCACCGCCATGCCGGTGCTCGCGGTGGCCACCCTGCTCCTGCCGACCGAGGCCTACGCCGCATCTGACGGCCTGACGATGGCCCAGAACCTCGTGAAGCTCATCGCCGTGGCGCTCGTCGTGGTCGGCGTCGCCCTCATCGTCAACGCCGCCTACCAGCTCGCCGAGGCGCACAAGGAGCATCGTCCGAGCGACGGGTCCGAGTGGTGGGCCATCGTCCAGGGCGGGATCCTCGTCGTGATCGGCACGAGCACGTACCTCGTTGACCTTTTCAACCTGCTCAACGTCCTCTAGGGCGGGTGGTCACATGTCACTCAGAGACTCGTTCGTGAAGGGATTTACCGGTCCCCTCGGCGCGACACCCAGGAAGCCTCCCGTCCAGGGAAGGCGCGCCCCGTCCGACGGCGAGCTCCGCCGCCGCGGAGCAAGGCACGGCATCGGCAGGGCCGTCCTCGTCGCCTTCCTCGTCATGGTCGTCACGACCGTCTGCGCACTGAGCGTCCTCGCCGAGGGTAGGACGGGACACTGGAAGTTTGTCTCGGCCGAGGTCTACTCTTCGACGGGCGTCCTCAGCTCCTACAAGTACAAGTACCAGTGGGTCGACGAGAGCAACGGCAACGCTGCCGTAGCCGAGACGCTCACGGATGGCTCAGGCAACACCACCGGATCCGACGGGATCTACCTTAGTCAGACCATCGGAACCACCATGACGCCCGCGTCCACTGCCGTGCCGACGTGGGTGCCCACAGGCTGGAACCAGGGGACCAACGACAACACCGCCACGACCACCACGACCGACCCCTCGACCGCCGGGTCCACCGCGGCTGCCACGGCGGCGTCCGGCGTGACCGACTCCGACCCCATCTCGAAGGCGCCCAACTGGTCCCTCTCCTGGGACTCCATCTCCAAGGGCCTCATCCATTTCGCGTACGAGTCCTTCCTCTCCCCGGTGTGCAAGTTCAACATGCAGCTCGGCGGGTACTTCCTCTCGGCGATCAACACGAAGTCCCTCTTCAACCAGGACTTCTCCACGGGCACCTTCCAGACGTTCTACACCGTGGCTGACACCATCTCCACGAAGGTGGCCGTCCCCTACGGCACCGCCTTCCTCGCCCTCGTCTTCTCCCTTGCCCTCCTGCGTTCCGCGAATCCGCGCTCGAAGAGGACCGGCCCCGAGTGGATGAGCGAGTTTCTCGGCATCGTGTTGCTCTTCATGGTCGCCTGGACCCTCATCACCCATGCCATGGACGTCATGGCGGCGCTCTACTGGCTCGGGAAGAACCTCGTCGAGGTCATCGAGCGGACCCTTGACTCCATCAATGTGGGCTATGACGGCTCGATCTTCGGCACGTCCGTCTCGTCCGCCCTCACCACGCAGCTCGACTCCCTCACCTACGGGCAATTCGCGCAGGCTTTCCTCTACCTGATCCTCTCGATCGCGACCATAGGCATCTGCTTCACATGCGTCCTCTACATCTTCTCCGTCGGCTTCATCCGCATGGCCGAGATCTACCTGCGCTCCGCGTTCGCCGCCATCCCCATGGCGTTCTTCGCCTCCGAGGCCACGAGGCACTTCGGGTGGGCCTACGTGAAGCGCTTCGCCGCGGTCTGCTTCCAGGCGGGCATCATCGTGGTGGCCCTCGCCCTCGCAGGGCTCTTCTTCGGGGTCGCCGGCACGCTCATCTCCACGACCTTCGGGGACACGTCCATCCTCCAGGGAGACCTCGCGACGGGCTTCGCCGCCGCATTCGTCTCCATCCTCCCGGCGCTGGTCGCCCTCGGCACCGTTACTGGCATCGTCAAGAAGTCCGAGGGCGTGGCCAACGCGCTCTTCGGCCTCCAGTAGGGAGTCACCATGGAATTCGACCTTCACGACGACCCCGCGAGCTACGACGCCCGCCCGATCTTCGGCACCTTCGACAAGCGCGGCATCACGACGCTGGCCGTCATCGTCGTCCTGCTCCTGCCCATCATCGTTCTCTCGTTCCTCAACACATGGCCCGTGGAGCTCGTCTCCCTGGCCTGTGTCGCCATCGCGGTCCCCGTGGGGCTCGCAGGCATGGGGAAGATCCACGGCCTCTACGCGGAGAAGTGGGTGCCTCTCATGCTCAAGGAGAGGAAGGCCCCGCGCGAGATGATCTACGTCGTCCCCTCGGTCGTCATCGATGGACTCCCCCCGAAGAAAGAACCCACCCGCGCGGAGAGACGTGCCGAGCGCCGCGAGGCAAAGGCGGACAGGAGGGCGCGCGCCCTCGAGGACGCCGAGGACGCCCAGCTCCTCCTGAACTTCGTCACGTCGCGTCCCGTCGACGAAGGGTAGGCACCAGACCTGTCGTCAGCTTCCACGTCCGTGATGCAAACCCAAACCGAAGGAGACCCCATGTTCAACATGTTCAACAGGAAGAACAAGAAGACCGCGCTTCCCCCCGAGGTCGTCGCGATCGACACCGAGCTCGCCGGGATCGAACCCCAGATCCAGGATGCCGTGCGTGCCGAGGACTTCGCCCTCGCGCAGCAGCTCAAGAACCGCAGCGTCGAGCTCACCGCCTCGCGCGAGGAGGCTGTCGAGGCGTTCCGCCAGGTCGAGGCGCTCCATGCGAAGCAGGAGGCGGAGAAGGTCCAGGCCGCCGAGCTTGCCCGCAGGGGCCGGAAGGCGTCACGCAAGGCCCGCAGACGTGCCCGTGGCCACCGCGGGGAGGATCTGCCGGAGCCCACTGTGAGCTACGTCACCGACTCGGACGCCGCGCAGAACATCGTCCCCTTCGAGTTCCTGTTCGACGACGGCATCTGCCGCATCGACGACCACACCTACTCGATGGCCCTCGAGTTCGATGACGTGAACTACCAGAACGTGCGCACCGACGAGCAGTGGGACGTCCTCGACCAGTGGGCCGAGTTCCTGAACGGCGTCGATGACGACGTCTCCCTCCAGACCTTCATCGTCTCGAAGCGCATCGACCAGCACACTTTCATGCAGGAGCTCTCATTGCCGGACGTGCCCGGCGACGTGTCCAGCAACGTGTTCCGCCACGAGCAGAACGCCCTCGTGCAGTCCCGGCTCGCCGCGTCGGCGAAGTCGATGCGGCGCACCCGTGTCCTCGTCCTCACGACGGCCGCGACCACCCATGACAAGGCCGCACGCAAGCTCTCGCTCGTCGCCGACCGCGCCAAGAGGCTCTTCACGAACCTCGACTCCGAGTGCCATGTGCTCGGCGGCCAGGCCCGCATGGACCTCATCGTGCAGCTCACACGTCAGGATGACCTCCCGGGCAAGATGACCTACGAGGACCTCCTCGCGAGCCCGGGCCTCACGACCCGTGACCTCGTGTCCCCCGGGCGCGTCCTGCGCCTCGACAATGGGGACCTCATCGTCGGTGCGCGCTACGTGCGCACGTACGTGATTACCGAGTACGCGAAGACGACCCGGGACGACTTCGTCTCCGACCTCACCCAGATCGGGTACGATGTCGCCGTCTCCATGCACATCCGGCCCTGGCCGCATCCCGAGGCGATCGCCTTCGCGGAGCGGCACCTGAACGACGTCATCACCGAGAACACGCAGTACCAGATGAACGCCTCCAAGCCCGAGCGCGGCTTCTTCGTCGACGCGGAGAACCTCCCCAGGCGCATGAAGACCGCCGAGGCGGAGGCCGACGCCGTCGTGAACGAGCTTTTGGACCAGAACCAGCGGATGTTCTCCCTCACGACGACCATCGCCGTCTTCGGGCGCACCGCCGAGGAGCTCGCCGAGGCATGCACCGAGGTGGAGGGCATCTTCCGTGAGCAGCGCCTCGGGTGCGTCGAGCACTGGGAGTGCCTGCGCACACAGGCGTTCGCATCCACACTTCCCGTGGGCGTCTGCCTGCTGCCCTACGAGCGCAACCTCCAGACCAAGCCGCTCTCCGCATACCACTTCTTCACCTCCGTCGAGGTCATGGACCGCTGCGGGGTAGGTTTGGGCATCAACGCGGACACGCACAACCTCGTCTTCTACGACCGCGAGAGGCTCGAAGACTCGAACGCCCTCGTGCTCGGTATGCCCGGAAAGGGCAAGTCCTTCAACACGAAGGGCATGCAGAACCAGATCTACCTGCGCTATCCCGATGATGACATCATCTGCCTCGACCCCGAGGGCGAGAACGCCGCCAACACCCTCGCGCACGGCGGTGCGGTCATCAACATCTCCGAGGCCTCGTTGAACCACGTCAACCCGCTCGACATGAGCCTCTACTACGGCTCCGAGGACTCCGAGCACCGCGGCAGCCCACTTCCCCTGAAGGTCAACTTCATCCAGGCGATGGTCCACATGATGTCCGCGTCCGTCTCGGACGAGGAGAAGAACGTCATCGACTCCGCCTGCTCCTACATCTACCGTGACTACCTCGAGAGCGGCGACGACAAGGACATACCGACCCTCCAGGACCTGTTCGACTACCTCCACACCGTGACGGGACAGACCGCCGCGGACGCTGCCCACCTCGCCACCCTCATGCAGCGCTACGTCACCGGCACGTTCAGCGTCTTCAACCACAAGACCGATGTCGACCTTGACAACCGGTTCATCGACTTCGTCATCTCCGACCTCGGTGCCGACCTGAAGCCGCTCGCCCTGCTGATCCTGCTCGACCACGTGTGGGTCCGCGTCACCAGGAACCGCCGCGAGGGCCGTCGCACCTGGCTCTTCATCGACGAGATGCAGCTCCTCCTCGACGACCCCGAGGCCGTGGACTGGTTCGACCGCTTCTGGTCGCGCGGCCGCAAGTGGGGCCTCTACAACACCGCCGTCACCCAGAACATCCAGCGCCTCCTCGACAACGAGAAGACCTCGTACATGGTCGAGAACACGCCGTTTCTGGTCCTCACGGGCCAAGGGGCGAACACGGCCACCCTCCTCGGCGAGCGGCTCGGCCTCTCGGACTCACAGGTCCGCACACTGAAGACCGCCCCTGTCGGGGAGGGGCTCTACGTCTTCCGGCACAAGGTCATCCACTTCGACAATACCATCGACCCGCGCATCTGCCCCCATACCTACGCGACCATGACCACGAAGTTCAGGGACGTCAAGAGACAGATCCAGGGGATGGCGGACACCACCGACGAGGTGCCGTCCATGGGAGCCGCAACCCGCGAGGACGCCGCACCCGTGTGTGATACGACCCACGTCGACGTCGTGCCTGCCATTTCCGCCCGTGACGCCGAGACCGCCGTACCCACAACGATCCCTGCCTTTGACGATGATGACATGGATGACAACTGGATCCGCAGCGTCGCGGCCGCGGACGACGAGGACGACACACCCACCCCGACCCCTGCCTTTGACAGCGACGACATGGATGACGACTGGATCCGCAGCATCGCGGCAGAAGACGGCGAGGACGCCGTACCCAACCCGGTCACGCCTGCCGCCACGGACGACGAGGACGAGGACGAGGACTGGATCAGCCGCATCGCCGCGACTCCGCGCAGCGAGCGCGTCTCCGGTGGTGAGTAGCCATGACCGAGCCCTCCCGGCGCACGGACGTCGTGAGGAAGTCCTCCTCCGTCGCCTCGTCGGTGGTGCCACCTGCTGGTGGCACCACCACGGGCTCGCCCACGTCCTCCGTCGCCGGTAGCAGGGGCACGGACCGCACCGTCTCTGGCAGCAAGGCCCCCGACCGCGCCGTCGCCACGGCCCGCAAGACGAAGACCATGCGGCTGAAGCGCCTTGCCAAGACCTCCGCCGTCGTGGTCGCCGACGCAGCCCTCAACGAGGGGGCCGCCGCGGGTTCCGATCCCGCGGCGGGCGTCGCCAGCATCCAGGGAGCCTCCGTCGCGGCGGGTCGTGCGCGGCGTGCAGCGAGAAGCGCGGGACAGGGCGCCGAGGCCGCTATCGACCGGCGCGTCTCCGCCCTCGAGGCCAAGAGGACGACCACCGTTCTGAAGCGCGCCGGAGCACGCGAAGGGTCCGTGTCCGGTCTGCGTCGCCTCTCGACGGCATCGTCGGAGAGGTCGAGGCCCGCATTGAGGCGGGTCTCTGCCAGGAGGGTGTCCCGCTCGACGCTGCTCGCCGAGAAAGCGAGAGGGAAGAAGTGGGGCTACGCGGGTCTGTCCGGCATGGGAAGACGCTTCCGTGACTTCGCGTCAGGCCGCATCGCCTCGCCCATCCACATGCTCAGCCCCAAGGCCCTTCTCGCGGGTATGGGGCTCGTCTTCGCGGGTGTCCTCCTCACCAGCGCCGTCCTCATGGGCTCCGCTCTCGTCGCCATCCCGGCGGTCGTCGGGGCCGCCTCCGATACCTCGTCCACGACCGCCGCCAACGGCCTCGTCGCCGCCGCGGAGGCGGAGTATGCATCGGGCGTCTCCAGCGGCACGCTGCACCATGACGACAGCACGTACTGGGACTTCGTCATGGGAGGTGGGTACTCGTCCTCCGCGGCGACCCCGTGGTGCGCCTGCTTCGTGAGCTACTGTGCGAACAAGGCCGGGCTCATCTCCGACGGGACCATCTGTGAGACTGCCGCCGTGTCCGGGTTCTACGCCTACTTTTCCGACGCCTCGCATGGGTCCGTGGAGGGCGATCCCCAGAAGGGCGACATCATCCTCTACGACAAGGCCGCCGACGGCAGCTACGACCACACGGGAATCGTCACCGCCACGGGCACCGACGACGGAGGCAGCTACTTCATCTGCATCGAGGGAAACACGTCGTGTGCCGGGTCGATCGACAAGATCTCCGCGGCGTCTGACAACGGGACCTCCTCGGTCGTCATGAAGAAGAAGGTCTATAACACGGGCAGCGCGGGCAGCTGGGCGTCGTCCTACTATGCGTCCATCAAGTTCTGCCGCCCGAAGTACGCCACCTCCGCGTCGGGCACCATCATCATCCCCGACGAGTACGGCAACGGCGGCTACACCGTTACCGAGTACGACAAGTGGGTCTTCGACTGGGGCGTCTCCGCGGGCACGAGCCAGAAGTCGGTCTCCGAGCTCTGGATAGCCACCGGTGCGCTCTACACCGACGGGATCGCCTCCGTGAATGGCCGCTACCTCGTCGCCTGCACGTCGAAGTACGGCAACGTTGGTGACAACGTGGACTTCTACCTCGCCGACGGTACCCTCATCCCCTGCACCATCGCCGACCAGAAGAATGAGGACGACGCCGGATGCAACGAGTGGGGCCACTCGGAGGGACAGAACATCATCGAGTTCGAGGTCTCGTCGTCCATGTACGAGCGATACGGCAACCCGGGCTCGTCCTCGTGGATGCCGGAGTGGAGCGGCAAGCGCGTCGCCTCCGCCACCAACCTCGGCTCATCGGTCATCTAGGGACTAGGGAGCAGCCATGTCAATCATCCGCAAGAAGAACGACTCGTACTCATACCAGTCGCCCCAATCGAAACGTCTCGTCCAGAGGAGCGTGGTCCTCGGCTGCGCCTGCGTGGCCCTGGTGCTCGTGAACGTCCTGTGGGCCGTCCTCGGCCACAGCGCCACCACGGACACGGGCACGTCCGCCACCACGGACTCGTCCACGTCACAGTCGCAGACGACCGCCTCGGACGGTGCCTCGACCTCGTCCACCACCACCCCCTCCTCAAGCGCCGTCCTCACGAACGCACAGTTCGCGGACTCCGACCTCCTGGGCTCCCTCGCTGGCTCTGCGGGTGACACCATGAGGACGGCGCTCTCGTCCTACCTCGCAGGGGAGGGCGTGGACGTCGCCACGTCCACACTCAAGGTCCTGCGCACCCCCGACACCGCGACCACCACGACGAAGGCGTGGTTCGAGGTCGTCGGCACGGGCAAGAACATAGTGGCCACATGTGCCGACGGTACCTGGACGGTCGCCCCGCTCGTGGGCGACGCCCCTGCCGCCTCCACCGATACGACGACCAGCACGGACGACCTCGAGGTCATCACGAGCCAGACGGGCACGCCAGCGACCAAGGGCACGCTCGTCATGCTGGACGACACGACCGCCCTCACTGGCGTCATCTCCGCCGACAAGGCCACCGCGCTCCAGACCGAGTGGGCGACCTTCGCCACCGCGAACTCCGTCGGCGGCACGGCCGCGGCCTACACGAGCGCGGACAAGGTGAGCGGCACCACCGACGCCCCCGTCGTCGAGATCTCCGCGCAGTACGCCTCCTGCGGGGTCGACGGCGTCCGCACCTTCGTCGCCACGTGGGATGCCACGACCTCATCCTTCTCCTTCGCCGAGAAGACGGCGTGATACTACACGGCAGCGTATGCGTGTATCAGTGTATCTATGTACGTCTGCATAACCCGCTTCCACGAGCACGACCGGGGCACGACCGAAGGGGAAAGGACCAGACATGAAGGGAAAGCGTCTCTTCGTAGCCGAGAAGCCGAGCGTCGGCAGGACGATCGCGGCCTACCTCGGCGCATGCGAGAAGCACGACGGTTGGCTCGAAGGACCTTCCGACATCGTGACGTGGGTGAGGGGCCACGTCGTCGACCTCGTCGAGCCGGACGGCTACGAGGACCAGCCCTGGGGACGCCCTTGGCGCCTCGAGGCGTTGCCGATGGTTCCAGACAGGTTCATGTGGCACGTCTCGGAGGAGGACGGGGCCGACGGGCTCTACAGGACCGTCACCCGCCTCATGGACCGTGCCGACGTCTCGGTCATCGTCCACGCCTGTGACGACGACCGGGAGGGCGAGGGCATCTTCCGTCGGGTCCTGCGCGTGCACCCGACCGACAAGCCGGTGCTCCGCCTCTGGCAGCACTCGCTCGAAGATGCCGCCCTCGCCTCCGCGCTCGCGTCGATGCGACCTGACACGGACTACGACGGGCTCGGCGATGCCGCGGCTGGGCGCGCCGTCGCCGATTGGCTCGTCGGCATGAACCTCACACGCGCCTGCACCAAGACCTACTCCCGCATGGTCCACGCGGGAAGGGTCACGAGCCCCACCCTGCACCTCGTCTGCGAGCGCACCCGCGCGAACGCCGACTTCACCCGTATGCCCTTCTGGCAGCTCGAGGCCACGCTCCTGTGCGGCCTTGTCCTGCGCGGCGAGCGGCTCGGCACCGAGGCCGCCGGGAATATCGTGCTCAAGGACTGCGAGGGAGGGCGGGCGAGGGTCACCAAGGTCGAACGTCACCACCGGCACGCCCATGCGCCCGCGCTCTTCGACCTCACGGGACTCCAGAGGGAGGCGGCACGCAGGTATGGGCTCACGGCGAAGCAGACGCTCGACGCCGCGCAGGCGCTCTACGAGGCGAAGCTCATGACGTACCCACGCACCGACAGCACCTACGTCACCTCCGACATGGCCGACGAGGTCCGCCGCCTCGTCTCGTCGGCGGGGGTGAGGGGTATCGTCGGCGAGTCCTGCGTCGCCGCCCTCGCTGGGTGCTCGGTCGACGTCTCGCGCGTCATCTGCGACGAGAGGGTCAACGGACACCCTGCGCTCCTCCCGACGAGCCTCGCGACGCACGAGCGCATGGCCGGACTCCCGGCAGACCAGGCATCCGTCCTGCGCCTCGTGTGTGTCCGCCTCCTCGTGGCCCTCGCCGAGGACTCCGAGGTGGACACCGCGACGGTGGAGGCCGTCCTCGGCGGCCACGACCTCGCGGGCCGGGTCGCCTGCGAGACGCATGCGGGATGGAGGGCCGTCGAGCGGGCGGCCCTGGGCCGGGAGGAGCGGACGCGCACCGATGGCGAGGACGAGGAGGCGGACGTGCTGCTTCCCGCAGGCCTCGTCGAGGGGAGCGAACAGATCATCTCCGCGCTCAGGTTGCAGACGGGGGAGACGAAGCCGCCGAAGCCCTACACGGACGACACGCTCCTCGCCGCCATGCAGCGTGCGGACCGTCTCATCGACGACAAGGCCCTCGCCATGGCCATGCGGGACTCGTCCTCCCACTCCGGTGGGCTCGGTGCGCCGTCCTCGCGCGCCGACGTCATCGAGGAGCTCGTCCGGCGCGAGTACGTCAGGCGTGAGGGGAAGGGCAAGGCGAAGATCCTCATCGCCACCGACGAGGGTTTCGGCGTCGACGCATGCGTCCCGGCGAGCCTGAAGAGTGTCGAGCTCACCGCCACATGGGAGGAGAAACTCGGCGATATCGAGCATGGCCGCGCGACCCTCGAGTCGTTCGTGGGCTATGCGAAGGGCTTCACGCGCCAGCTCGTCCGAGAGGTCGCCGATACCAAGGACCCGTCCCTCGTCCTGACAGGAAGTCGGTCGTACGGCGCCTGTCCCCGATGCGGCGCCCCGGTCGTCCGGGCGAAGAGCGGCAGGCTCTACTACTGTTCGAGCCGCAAGGGACACCATGACGACGAGAAGGGGTGGGTGGTCGACGACGAGGGATGTGGCTTCAGGATCTTCCCGGACCAGACGACCGACCGCGAGGGCAAGAAGAGGAAGGACCCGTACAGGCTCTCCGAGTCGCAGGTCGAGGCGCTTCTCGCGGGCAAGGAGGTCAAGGCAGGCGCCAACAGGCGCGTTCTCGACAAGGAGTGGGGCGTGAGCATCGCCCAGGCGCCCTCTGCGCGTGGATCGTCACGTGGCACGAGAGGGGGACGATGAGGGTGGACGACTACGAGGACCGCACCATCAAGCTCGCACACGTCGTCGGGGGGCGTCTTCGGTTCGCCCTTCGTGCGAGCGACCTCACCTGTGCCGCCGACCTCGCGCGTGTCGCGGGCGTCAGCAGGTCCGCCGCCTCGCTCTGGCTCTCCGGCACCCGTCTCCCCAGCACCGTCGCCCTCGTCGCCGTCTCGTCGGCCCTCCACGTGAGCTGCGACTGGATCCTCGGCGTGACGAAGAACCCTGGTCGTCCACAACTGCAAACACCCCAGGGCCGGTCCCGCGAAGGAGCAGAATCTATCTAGCAGGTCCGGTCTTCCACAGCACGACCCAGGCCCATAACGCACCACCCCGCCGAAGGAGCACGCCATGAACGAGAACGAGAAGAGCACCGTCTACCTGACCATCAACAAGGCGTTCGTGAAGGAGTCGATTCCCGTCGTCGGGAAGGATGGCGTGACGAGGACGTTCAACGCCGTCACGCTTCCCGCAGGGACCACCATCGACGGCGAGGACGTGGGGTACGCGAGCTTCTCGCCCCTCTTCGTCAACCCCTCCAAGTTCGGATCGGACGACATGCGCGACATCCCCCTGATTGCCGACAAAGAGGTCTGGCTCAAGGTCCCTGTTCGCGGCGATGACGGCAAGACCGTCACGAACGACGAGGGCAAGTGGGTATTCAGGACCGAGAAGGTCATGCCTGCCCAGATCAAGGACGCGCTTGCCGAGAACCGTCGTGAGTACAACGCCTCGCGCGAGAAGGTCTACATCTCCATCCACAAGGCATTCGTGAAGGAGAGCGCCGACTTCAACGTCGTACGCCTCGCCCCTGGCACCATCATCGATGGCCGCGACCTCGGCGGCGCGGAGTTCATCACCCGCTTCGTCAACGAGCCCAAGCAGTTCGAGGGTGCGAAGGTCAACCCCGACCTCCGCGTCATACCCGTGTTCGCCGACAAGGAGATCACGCTCAAGGTCCCCGTCCGTGGTGACGACGGACTCGTGGTGACCGACGAGGCGGGCAAGTGGGTGACCGAGTCCGTGAAGGTCGACCCCAAGGTCCTGAAGGACGCCATCGTGCACGAGCGTCGCGCCTACGCCGCCTCGCAGGGCCAGCACAAGGAGGTCGCAGAACCCAGCGAGGGTCGCGACCCCCACGCCGTCCCCTCCACCAGCGAGGTCCTTGACGGCCTCGACAAGGCTGCCACCAGGAACAAGGCAGAGACCGCACCGACGAAGCAGGTAGACAACACCCGTGACAAGGGCATCTTCCACTAGCTTGTCTTCGTCGAGCACCCCCCGCAACCAAGGAACGATACATGAACAGGAAGAGCAAGTACCCAGTTGTCAAGATGGTCTACATCTCCACCTACAAGGAGTTCGTGGACGAGGCTGACGAGAGCCATGCCTCCAACGTCTTCCGCCTCGCCCCTGGCACCATCATCGATGGCCGCGACCTCGGCGGCGCGGAGTTCAGCACCAGCCTCATCATCACGGTCAAGGTCAACCCTGACCTCCGCATCACCAAAGTGCCCCTCGACAAGGAGATCACGCTCAGCGTCCCCGTCCGTGGTGACGACGGACTCGTGGTGACCGACGAGGCGGGCAAGTGGGTGACCGAGTCCATGAAGGTCGATCCCAAGGTCCTGAAGGACGCCATCGAGCACGAGCGTCGCACTCGTCGTGCCGCGGCGCAGACTCAGCCCATGGAGGTCGCAGAATCCCACGCCGTCCCCTCCACCAACAAGGAGCGATACATGAACCCTTCATCCGAGGTATCAGAGATATCAGTCCCCTATTCCGAGGACGTGGCCGCCGCCGCCCTTCGCATCGCAAGAACCTATTCCGATCGAGCTAAGGTCGCCACCGCCCTTCGTACCGCAGGGTACGAACCGTCCAAAGAGAACGTGGATGGTGTTTTCATGGCTCTCATGGGCAACACGGAGACAGAGGCATTGCCCGACGTCATCAAGAGCATCCCCTCCATCGCCGATGTGGCAGGTCTCAAGAAGATCCTCTCGCCGGAGGCAACCGAGATGCTCACACGACTCAGGGACGGACAAGACTACTACAACATCCTTGACGGACGGACGATAAGGAGCTCCCTCGCCAGTGACGAGCCCTATGAGGGGTACTACGGGAGGGTTCTCTATGGAGCGGTCCTGCCGCTAAAGTACGCCTACCCGATTGCATCCAGACCGGGCGTCGAATCCTTCGAGGACATCTGTGATGCAGCCACAGGGCACTACTTCAACATCTGGTCCGTCGTCGACGAGTATAAGCCGGACGAGGTGGCCAGTTTGGTGAAGAGCGTCATCAACGAACCCGGGTGGGTCATCGGGACAAAGGACAACGTCCTCGCTGCCGGGGTCGCCCAAGGTCTGTCAAACGGAGCAGAGAGGCCCGTCCCCTCGACCGCAGATACCCTTGCGGCGCTCGACAAGGCCGCAGCCAGGAACAAGGCCACCTCCACACAGGCGGGCAACGTCATCAAGTCTGACCAAAGGCACGTTCGCTAGGACCCACCAAGGAGAAGACAATGGGGAACCGAGCCGTCATCACCGTTACCGACCCGAAGCCGGATGACCTTGCGGTATACGTCCACTGGAACGGAGGCCCCGACTCGGTCGGGGCCTTCCTCGAATACTGCGACCTGCGTGGCTTCCGCGCACCGACCGACGACACCTACGGCTGGGCGAGGCTCTGCGAGGTGATCTGCAACTTCCTGGGTCGCGACGGCTTGTGCGTGGGCATCGATGTGATGGGCCGCAACAGCGATCCCGGGGACAACGGAATCTACTACATCGACGGCTGGAAGGTGGTCGACCGGACGCTCGGGGGAGAGCACATCCCGCTCGACTACCTCCGTGATGGATACGACCACCTCGAGATGCTTGAGGGCATCGATGCCGCACAGCCCGTAGGACACCAGCTCGGCAAGAGGTTCCTCGAGGGGGAGCGCGTCGACGCGACCGACCTTGTCGTCGGCGACATCGTCACCATCAACACCGACTTCGAGGGTATCGCCGACTACGTCGTCTCCAAGCTCATGCGTCCCCCGTATGCCTCCGATCGCTCTCCTCTGCTCCCCGTCGTGTACAAGTACAACCTCGAAGACGATGATCCCGACACCAAGAACCTGAACCCGAACAACTTCCTCGGGCAGGGGAAGATGAAATACGTCCGTCGTGTCGGTCACACGGAGCACCCGGAGCTGTACTCCGGCAAGCTGCGTGCGAAGGACTGGAGGGAGATCGAGGGAGAGCTTCCCATCGAACCCGTCCCACGCGACGTCCCCTCGACCGCAGACACCCTTGCGGCGCTCGACAAGGCTGTGTCCAAGGTCCCCACCACTACAGACCAGATAACCCGCGACAAGGGCATCTTCCACTAACGACAGCCCGATTGGAGAAAGACGATGGACAAGCAGCAGATCGACGAGTTCCTTACCAGCGATGACATCGAATACCTCTTCAACACCGACAGCTTCCAGGTCATCGGCCACTATCCGAACGTCCTGTCCGTCGGCGACAACGTGTTCGACATGGTCACCGCAGACGCGGCATACGAGGACAGCAGGGATGTGTTGTTCGCGGCCGTCGTCGGTGACCCCTACCTCGAGGACTTCGGCGACGGCTACATGGAGAAGCATCGTCTCTGGGGCGACGCTTCGGAACCGACCGCCCAGGAGGTCGCCTCAGAGCTCGCACATGGTGACTGGCAGCCCCTCACCCGCGAGAACGTCATGCGAGCCTGGCTCATGCAGAACAAGGACGAGGTCAAGAAACTTACTGGCCTCAAGGACGATGGGGTCGTTGCCAATCGTCTCAACGTCCCCTGCCGCTTCGGTACCCTCACGGCCTTTCCGCAGGGGGACACCGGCCTCTTCGATGGCATCGAGGTCGACCTCGTGGATGCGCACGGGACGCTTCACCAGGTGGCCCTCGCCGAGGCCATACCGGCCGGAGGGCTAGGGGAGGGCGAGACGGGGCTCCATACCTTCGCGTGGAACGGTACGGGGGAGTCTCCTGCCACAGAGACATGGTGCGACCCGGAGGGCGAGGCCTGGTACGCCCTGGGTGCCACCGAGTTCGCCGAGGTCCTCGACACGCGCACCCTCAACGATGTCGTCAAAGACGCAATCGCCGAGGACCAACGACACACCATCGCGTGGGTCGATGCGGAGGACGTGGATGTCCACTTCGCGGAGAGCGGCATTGAGCTCACGGACATGGAGAAGGCCCTCGTCGTGAAGAACGCCTGCGACAACCTCTCCCAGAGCGAGGCCGTCTATGACCTCATTCGCGACCAGATCGACGAGGAGGGCAAGGCGATGATGCGGGACCGATTCGGGCTTAACGACCTGACGGACGAGCAGACAGACCGTCTCGCAACGGCGATGAGTGAGGGTGCCCTCAGCACAACCGCGATGGATCCATATAGAGGCTTTGGACATAGGTACTTCAAGGATGAGGCCCTCACTCAGATTGCCATCCACGCCGATCCCGAGAAGCTGCGCAAACTTGTTGCCGAGATCGTCGGTCGTGACCCTCATGCCGTCCCGTCCACCGCAGACACCCTCGCGGCACTCGACATGGCCGCAACCAAGGGCGCGGAGGAGGTCGTACCGACAAGGCAGACCACAGACGGCCTCACCACCGGCAACCAGGCCGCGCACACCAAAGGACGGTAGACCATGAAAGAGACGATAACATGCTGCTACATCGGCTGTGGAATGAAGCCGCTGGCAATCGAGGTTCCGAAGGATGACGCCCTCCGTTCCTTGCAGGAATGGGTGCAGGGCGACGTGGAGGTGCTTGACGTCCGTAGTGATGGCATCGAGCTCTGGGTCAACGATGGCGGTCTGGTCAACAACATGCCGCCGAACATGGCCGTCTATGCGGACAAGGGCATGGAAGATGAGGGATTCCTCAGTCAGATTGACTATGACAGTGTCGTGAAGGACGGTGACCTCTATACCGTCCTCGTCGGCCCCATCGTAGCCGCACGCAGCGACAACGAGGGTAATCTTGTCGACCTTCGTCCGGAAGACATCGCGAGGTTGCAGGAGGAGCGACCCGACTCGAGGAGGGCGGTCGAGGAGATTACCCGCATGAGATGTGGGCTTGCGCCCATGAGACGCGACGAGGAGCCACGTCCTTCCGCCATCGCCCACCGCTTCTGGCCCGACCCCATTGACCTCATGCCAACCGTGGATGACATGGCGCGTGATGTTCCCGTCGGTCGTGACCCCCATGCCCGCCCATCCACCGCAGAAACCCTTGCGGCGCTCGACAAGGCCGCAACCAAGATCCCCCAAGCCACGGACCAGGTCACCCGCGACAAGGGCATCTTCCACTAACGACAGCCCGATTGGAGAAAGACGATGGACAAGAAGCAGATCGACGAGTTCATGTCCGCACATGTGCCGGGGCACCTCTTCGACACCACACTCGGTGACATCATCCGCCACGACCCGAACGGCAGGTATGGCGACAGTGGGTTCGACAAGATCCACGACGACTACTCGGACCTTGACACCCTGTTCGGAGCCATCCTCTCCGACCCCTACGACGAGCATTTCGACGACGACTACATGGGAGAGGGTCGTCCCCTGGAAATCACTGCCAAAGAGGCCGCATACGAGCTCGCACACGGTGACTGGCAGCCCCTCACCCGCGAGAACGTCATGCGCGCCTGGGTGAGGCAGAACAGGGACGAGGTCAACGCTTGCAGCGGCCTCCTGGACGAGATGGTCACGGTCGACCGGGTCAACGTCGAATGCCCGTTCGGGACCCTCACGGCCCATCCGATGAGTACCGACGGTTTCTCCGATTCCATCGAGGTCGACCTCGTGACCTCCGACGGCCAGTGTCGCCAGCTGTCACGGACCGAGGCGCTTCGGAACGGGCCGGACATCTCGGATGCGTTCCTCCATGTCCTCGCCTGGGATGGGAAGGCAGAATACGCCACCGAGACCTTCTGCGATCCCGAGAGCGCCGACGCCTTCGAGCTGGGTGCGGGCGACCTCGCCGAGGTCCGCGACATCCGTCGCGTGAGCGAGGTCGTCCAAGACGCGCTCGCCGAGGCCCCGCGTTCCGTCATCGCGTGGGTCGACGAGAGGTCCGTCGCCCTCGTCCTCTCCGACGAGAGCATCAGGCTTACGCCCGCCGAGGCGACCGCGGTCGTGTCGGCCGTCCACGACAAGCTCTCCCTGAGCGAGCGCATCGAGGCCGTCATCAACGACCAGATCATCGAGGAGGGCGAGCGTGCCATGAGGGCCAGGTATGGCCTTGATGATCTGTCCCCCATGCAGCGCACGCGGTTGTACGACGTGCTCGCATACCAGGCGAAGGTCAGTCCCGATGGGTTCGATGGCCTCTTCGATCTGGATTGGGTGAGCACCCGCGACTTCCTCACGGACGTCGCCATGCAGTGCGACCCGGACCTTTTGCGCGGTCTCGTGGCCGAGGTCGTCGGGCGCGATCCCGAGCATGAGATTCTCTCTACGACCGAGACCCTTGCCCGTCTCGACAAGGCCGCTACCAGGAACGCAGGGTCGGCACCACAGACACGCAAGGACATCGACACCACACATGGAAGGAGCTTGTGATGAGCACCACCGCCGATAGGCTGGCCGCGCTCTCTGCGAAGAGGGACGCCAAGCAGGATGACCTTGCGGCCGTCCTCGTGTCCGAGGGCGGCTATGCTGCCTATCTGGACACCGCCGTCGAGCATCCGACCATGAGGCCGGCGAATCTCGCCGCGATCGCCCGTTTCCGCAACGACAACGACATCACCGGCTGGCTCGAGCTGCTCTCCGCGACCGCAGGGGAGGCACCAGGCTACAACTCCGTGGAGGGCCTTGCCGGTAGGATCCCCGGTGGCACCCCATCGGTCGGCGTCGTCTTTCCCAACATCGTCAAGGACGACGACGGAAGGTTCGAGACCAAGGGGACCAAGGTCGTCCAGCTCTACCCTGCGGCCCTATGCACGCATCTCAAGAGTCACTACAAGGGACGTCCCATCCACGTGGAGCGGAACTACGACAGGTTCCTCCGCGCCTCGGCTGACGTCGACCTTGAGAACCTGAGTCCTGCGGCAGACTACGTCCTTAGCAAGCGCTACGGCCTCGAACCCGATCCCACCGTCCCGGACCTCCCTGACGTGTCCGACCTCATGGCCGAATGCGACCGCCTCGCCGACGAGCTCAAGCACACCGTCGCCAAGATCGACGCGAACCTCCGCGCAATCAAGAGGGAGGAACGGGTCACCACCCGGCAGCCGGAACGTCGGGACGTCCCCCAGGGCGAAATCCCTGTCCCGGAGATCACCTCTGCCCCACCGGACATACCCATCGAACACCCCGCCGGGCCCAAGGCCCCTCGTGACCCACATTCCATCCCATCGACCGCAGAGATGCTCACGGCCCTCGCGACCGCCGAGAAGACCGCGGCCGAGAAGGCGGCGGGAGGGGAGCAGCAGGGTAAGGACGGCAACGTGACACAAAACACGTAGTACGTTATCTGTGTATTGTCGTATAATCGTATCAGATACGAGGCCTTCCACATGGGTGCCCCACGACCGAAGGAGACAGACCATGATTGTTAGCAACGGCACCGAGACGTTCCGAATCTCACGTGACCCCGACCCTGAGAGCCCGCGGGAGTGGGCCAACCCAGGGACGTTCCTCACCTGGACGAGGGACTATAACTCTCCCGACAAGAACCCCTACGAGGGGCCAGATGACTTGTGGAGGGCTTTGATTAACACCCACCTTGACACAGATGCCAAGAGGGACGCTCTTGCCAAGCGTGCCATCGAGGCGGGACTCGATAGTCCCGAGATACTGCGAGAAATCGCCAAAGGAGCTGACGACATATTCTTCGTTGCCTGTCGTTCTGAACGCTCCTTCACTGCTCTCGTGATGCAGGCCGTCGAGGACGACGGCGTCGTCATCCTTCCCGTGTACATGCTCGACCACTCGGGCATCAGTTACTCGGTCGGATCCTTCAACGATCCCTGGGACTCCGGCCCGGTCGGTTACATCTACATGGACCCCACGAGCCCGGAGGTTGAGGCATGCTACGGCAAGGGCAACATACCCGACAGGGAGATCGTCATGAAGGAGCTCGCGGGCGAGGTCGAGGACTACGACAACTACGTCAACAGCAGGGTCTACGTGGTCGAGGACTTCTCGCGCGACCCCTATCGCGCAGACAATGACACGAGCCTGAGCGACATCTACCCAGGACACGGCATCAGCGAGGACGACGAGTTCGCCTTCGCCGCGAACATTCTCCTCAACGCCGACACGGGAGGGGAAATCTGGGAGGGTCTTGGTACACCGGACCTGAGACTTGCCGACGACGTCATCATCGAGTGGAGAGTTGACAGATACGACCGTGATGACATCCCTGAGTTCCTCGCGGAGAACTTCCCCGACAAATGGGTCACCAAGGAGGTCATGATTCCTGTCTCGAAGGTCATGTCCACTGCGGATACCCTCGCCGCGCTCGATGCGGCGGATGCCCGACAGACTCGCGGCAAGGGCGAGAGCACCACGAAGGGCCTCACCCGCTAGGGGAGGAGAGAGGCCAAGAACTCGAGCGCCTGTCCGAGCGCCAATTGCTCGGGAACTACTCAAGTCTTGAACCCAATGTCATCGTAGCATCATCCCAGATACGGGGCCTTCCACACGTTCGCCCCACGACCGAAGGAGACAAGATGGACAAGCAGCAGATCGAAGAGTTCCTGTCCGGACACGAGGTGGAGTATCTCTTCAACACCACGACCTTCCAAGTCATCTGCTATGACCCGGAGGACGAGGACGAACCGTTCGCCTCCGTCGGACCAGAAGGCGACACGTTGTTCTCCTTTTTCCTAGAAGATACCGACACCTCTTGTCTTTCCGACACCACTTGGCAGCACTGTTACGTCTGGGCAGGCACGGACAGACCATCCACCGACATGGTCATGGAGGCCCTGGCCCACGGCGACTGGCAGCCCCTCACCCGCGAGAACGTCATGCGTGCGTGGCTCGAGACGAACAAGGACGAAATCAAGAGGCTTACCGGTCTTACGGTCGAGAAGCGTCTTGACGACGCGCAGTACCTCATCGCATCGGCAGCGGATGTCGATTTGATGCTCAGATCTGGCCAGAGCCTCTACAACGCCGACGACGGGGAGACCCTCATCCCTGACATCAGCCTCGACGATGACGGCAGGGAGGTCTTCCGGGGTGTCATGACAGCTTACGTCAGCACTAAGGATGCCTATGTCGCCTCCTCCTCTGCGGCCGAGTATGCGCGTGACACGATTCCTGCGCCTGGTAGCGGTGCGTTCGGTCGCATGGGGTTCATCGGTACGTACGACGAGGAGTACGACCGCCTCTGCAACGACGTTGCCGCGCACTACGGACTCATGGAATGGGAAGTCGACTCCGTGGTGCGCATCTCCAAGCTGCGTACCATCGAGATGGGGAACGAGATCGCCCTTCCTGAAGGGGGCCGGAGAGAGGACATGGCACTCGACGAGGGCACCGCCTGGGCAATGCCCGTCATCAATCCCACCACCGAAGAGATCCTGGGCACCGCGGTCATCGAGACACATGCCATGGAGGACGAGGAGAGCCCATGGGGTTACTCATGGTCCACCCAGGCCGTCGTGTCCGACCAGGCTGGCAATACCACGGAGCTCGACGGCACCATGTATTGGGGCCCCAAGTCCGCCGAGGCGGCGATGCTCGACTCGCTTGTCGACCTCGAGATGGAGTATCGCCCGAAGTTTCCCGACCACGCACTCTTCAATGCAGCGCATCGCGTGTCCCTCCCCACCGAGGTCTTCTACCAGATTTGCAACGGGGGATATGTCATAGTTCCTTGCCCGACCGTCTCCAAGGACGTCCCCTCGACCGCAGACACGCTTGCGGCGCTCGACCTCGCCGACTCCCAGCAGATCCGCGATAAGTACGAGAGAACCATGAAGGGTCTCGCCCACTAGTGGAGACACAGCATCATTCCAAGCATGGGATCTTCCACATGTTCGTCCCACAACCGAAGGAGAGAGAGGACATGAGCTACAAATGGCATCCGTCGAAGGCGACGGCGAGCGAGTTCTCCGAGAAGATGGCCGAGATCGAAGATTTCTGCATCGAGCATGGAATCTCCCATTCTGCCTCCATGGACTCCTATTACTTCACTCTCCACGGTGAGAGCTACCGCGTGTCCAACCACACCATCGCGGCATCGAACGCAGGGCGGTTCGGGTATGACCGTACGACCGGAGAGTGGGTCGCAAGGCGTGAGAGATACCACGCCGCGGGCGAGTACGACCGCACCCATGAGATCACTGCGGGCAAGACCCGTCTCATCGAGATCTATACCGATCTCGAGGCCGGCATCAGGCTTGACAAGCGCGGCCGACGCATCAAGGACGTCCCATCGACCGCAGACACACTCGCGGCGCTCGATAAGGCCGACGCGCGGCAGGCGCACGACCCAGACAAGGCCGCCAATCAGAGAAGGAGATAGGGTTTCCGACACCGCCGCTCCCGGGGGCCATGGAGCCCCTACCGCGTCGCCATCGAAAACCCTGGAAAGAAGGAAGGAAACGACAATGACTGACAAAGACACCCCGCTCTACCTTGTCGGAATCGACATCGACGATGGACAGATGTTCCTTGCAAAGGTTGACCGTACCGTGGATGCCTCGCACGCCCTCTACGTCCAAGGCTTCGAGGAATCGACAGGGCCTGGGCCTCTCGACACCGTCAAGTGGTACTCGGACACCAATCCCGAATGGACGTGTCCCGACGATGCCATCGATGCCCTTTCCGACCGGCTCTGCATACGGTTCGTCTCGCCCGACCTCGAATCCAAGGCAGAGAACTGCATCAGACTGGTCTATGACACCCATAAGCCGCAGATCAGCGACTGGCTTGCAGAGCTGCGCCGTGACTGGGCCCTCCACGGAGCGGACGTCATGGACATCGACGTCCTGGCCCACGACGTCGGCGACGGCCACACGACGTTCGTCAATGCCTATGACGACCTCTCCGACGCCCCCCTTGCCGGGATGAAGGTCGACGACTTCGGGAAGGACCCCGTACGACCCTGGCAGCTCATCGACGCGCCCATGCCCATCATCGAGGACGACGAGAGCACGGACATGCCCATCAGGACATACAAGACACGGGACGCCGCCATGTCCGCCGCCCGTGACCGCACGCTGTTCATGGCGCACACGCGGTTCGGTCTGCGCTCGGGGGAGCTGGTAGTCGCCTCCGAGGACCTTGGCGAGAAGGAACCCCTTGTTGCCGTTCCCACCGCCGAGGAGGTCATGGCTGCGTTCGGCAGGGCAAACGACCTGCAGATGCACCTAAAGGATTGTGCCCTCAGAGGTGCGCTTTTGGGACAAGGATCGACACCAAAGGAGGTGGAGATCCTCAAGAGCCTGCTCGACGGCACGACCTTCTACAACGTGGACACGGGGAAGCTGGTCATAAGCTTCCTCGAATACCCCGAAGGGTACGACCGTGAGGTGTTCTACGGGGCCGTCCTGCCGCCCGAGAAGGCGTATCGCGGCCTTGCAGGCGGGGTGGGTGGCCTTGGTGAGGATACCTACCTGTACGACATCTGGGCAGAAGGAACATCAGGACCCTTGGTCAACCATGATGACGAGGTCGAGTGTCGTGACCCCGACGGCATCAAACGTCTCGTCGCACAGATGGCAGGAGAGACGGGTTGGGTGGCAGGTGAGCGAGAACCTGTCCTTGCCGTGCTCAACAAGAGGTTCGGTGGACTTGACAGGGATTCCCATGCCGTCGTTCCCACCACCGCCGAGACGCTTGCATCCCTCGACAAGGCCGACGCCGCCCAGGTGCGGCCAGACGACTCCCCGACAACCAGAAGCCCCAAGAGATAGGAGAACTTCGATGAACGTCTCATTCACCCAGTCCGAGCGTGCCAAGGTCGCCACCGCCCTTCGCACCGCAGGATACGACCCATCCGAGAAGAACGTGGACAGGGTCCTTGCCGAGGTCGTCGGCAACATGGAGTTGGAGGAGTTTCCCGACGCACTCAAGAACGTCCCCTCCATTGCTGATGCGGTAGGGGCCAGGAAGGTTCCGATGGCGAGCGACGACGAGCTCGAATATCTCGGGGAAGGAGGGAGCTACTACAACGTCATCGACGGACGGACGATGATAAGCTTTCTCACCGCTTCGGATGACCCCGAGGTGTGCTATGGGGCAATCCTGCCGCTCGAGGACGCCTGCGCGCTCGCAATCGAACCGGGCGTCGAATTCTTTGAGGACATCCGTGACGGCGCCGAGGCGCGCGGCCTTGTCGACGGTGCGGCTGTTGTGTCCCTGAGCCCGGACGAGGTGCCTGTCAGGGTTCCGGGCATCCTTGCGGAACCCGGATGGATCGCCGCATCAAGAAACGGCGTGCTTGCCGCCGGAATCGCACACATCGCCGAACTCCCCGCAGGCATGAGTGCCGCAGGCATGAGCGACTTTGCTCCGAGACTTGCTGCGCGTGGGATAACAGTCATCGACCGGTACGAGACAGGATTGGAAGATTCCGCGAGCAAGAGCTTCGTCTATAACGTTCTCACCAAGACGCTCGCCCGCGTCAATTCTCGCAGCTCCATCTACGGGAACACGACCACGTCCACGTGGACGTTCCCCGCAGAAGGTCCCCAGTATGGGGACGACGAGGTGCATGTGCAGTATGGCGGCCGCATAGCAGACCTATGCAGGTCCGTGGTGGACGAGCCTGGGTGGGGTCCGTGCAGCAGGGAGCGCGTCGAGGCATCCTTCGGGGCCGACCTCGAAGCGTATCCGGAGGACAGACGCTCGGACGGACGCTGGAGTGAGGAGAGGTGCCCCACATACCTCACCCACGGCTACCTTGCCCGTGACGAGGATGGTTCCGGCATCATCGGTGCCGTCTACGAGACCAAGGACGGGGGCTTTGACTACTGCCTCGCATACGGTGATGCCTCGGCCCCCCTCGTCCGTGGGGACGACTACGAGGACGATATTTCCGAGACAAGGCATGCCGACACCCTCGATGGTGCCAAGCTCGGCCTCGTCGAGCTCGGCACCGCCCTCGCGGTCTCTGTGAGGCTCGCCACCACCGAGAAAGTAAAGGCGACGACGGTCCTCTCCGGCGCCGACACTCTCGCCCGCCTCGATGCCGCAGCCACCCATACCGCGGCAGCTGCGCCCGTCAAGGCGGTCACGACCCACACGAACATCACGAGATAGGATCCCACCTCCCCGCTTCCACAGACGATCGGGGGTAACGACCGAAGGAGACAGGCATGAGCAGGACCACCAATGCTGTGGGAAGGCGTCGGGAGAGGACCGTCCCCGCCACCCTCGATGCCGAGGGGGCGCAGCTCTCCCTCTTCTCGTTCTCGGAACTTGACAGCTCCGCGCCATTTGTAGACAATGATATTATGGCGCGTTTTATCGATTTTGCCAAGGAGCCTATCAAGGGAGGAGACGGTGATGAAGTACATCAACGAGCACTCGGTACACGGGGTCCAGCGCATGAGGTACCTGTACATGGAGCAGACGGCACCGCAGGTGCTTCGCTCCATGATGGAGGACGAGACGCTCGAGGGCTACCTCAAGGACTGCGAGAAGAGGTGGCGGTCCAGGAAGGGTCAGATCATGGAGTCGATGGTCCAGAGGCGCGGACTGGGCGGCCAGTGGGCGAACGAGCACGGGTGGGAGGAGTACCTGCGGGAGCTGAGGTACTGCGACAGGGCGGCGTCGGAGGTGGCGAGGAGCGAGGTCATCGAGGCACCGCTCGCGTAGACCTCTCCGTGCAGGTCGCGGCGGGCCCGAGGGAGCGTGCCACGGCGAACATCGCCGCCATCTCCACCATGAGGGACGTCGCCGCGAGGGAGACCCCCGCGACCGAGGACGAGCTCGTGCGCATGAGGGCGTTCGGCGGATGGGGCGGCTGCTCCGAGGTTTTCTCGGACGACCCCGCGTGGCATGACCTCAACGAGACCCTACGCGGCCTGCTCTCCGAGGACGAGTATGCTGCGGCCCGGTCCAGCGTGCTCACCGCCTACTACACCCCGCAGCCGGTCGTCGAGGCCATCTGGCACTCGCTCTCCCGGATGGGCATCGGGACGGGCACCGCCACGGACCATGTGCTCGAGCCCGGATGTGGTACGGGCAACTTCCTCTCCACCGCACCCGACACGAACGTCTCTCTCTCAGGGGTCGAGGTCGACCCCCTCTCGGCGCAGCTTGCCGCCGCGCTCAACCCGACGTCCACCATAGTCGAGGCCTCCCTGGAGGACTGCTTCGTCACGGCCGACTCCTACGATGCCGTCGTGGGCAACGTGCCGTACTCGGCCGACATCACCATGCCATACAAGGTCGGGACTACCACGCGGCCCATCCCCATACACGACTACTTCCTCGAACGCTCCGTCGACGCGGTCCGTCCCGGGGGCGTCGTCTGCGTCCTCACGAGCCGCTACACCCTCGACAAGGGCTCGAAGGGCGTGCGCCAGGACCTTGCCGAGAAGGCCGAGCTCGTCGGTGTCGTTCGCCTCCCGGAGGGCACCTTCTCCGTGCAGGCGGGCACCAAGGCGGCGACCGACCTTATCGTCCTGCGCAGGAGGGAACGTCGCGTCACGTTCGACTCCCTCCCATCGTGGGTCGAGACGACCGACGTGGGCCGCGACGGGACCGTGCTCGAGAACTCATACCTCATCGACCATCCCGAGTGCGTCATCGGCACGGTCACGACGGGGTCGGGCAGGTTCGGCGAAACGCTCCAGATCAGAAGCGACCTCACCGTCGACGATATCGGACGTGCGCTCGACGCATCGCTGGAACGTCAGCTCTCGCCCGTCGGGGACATCCACGAGAGTATGGGGGAGCGGGGCAGCGCCAGCCCGGCCATCTGCACCCTCGCCGCCGACTTCGACGTGTTCTCGTACAAGGTGGGCGAGGACGGCACCGTATGGCTTGGCACCGCCGACGGCATCGAGCCGGTCATCTTCAGGACCGAGCGCGAGCGGGAGCGCGTGGTCGCCATGGTTGCGCTGCGCGATACCCTCACGCACACCTACGCCGTCGAGCACAGGACCGATGACTCCGCCGCGCACGTCGTCGCGGATGCCATTAGCGCACTCGATGCCCAGTACGAGTCGTTCGTGGAGCGCTTCGGGCGCATAAGCGACCGGGCGAACAGCAGGGCCTACGACCACACCGAGTCGGGCTGGTTCCTTCTCGCTGGGCTTGAGAACACCAACGCGAAGGGTGAGTTCGTCTCGAAGACGGATGTCCTGTCACGGCGGGTCGTGTCCCCCGTGGCCCCGATGCCCGAGCACCTCGACGACGCCGCCGACGCGCTCGCCGTCTCCATGGACAGGCTCGGGCATGTGGACGTGGACCTCGTGGCGTCCCTCCTCTCCGTCGATGCTGCCCGCGCCACCGAGCTCCTCGGCGACTCGGTGGTCTCAGACCCCGACACGGGAGGTCTGGTCCTTGCGAACGACTACCTCTCGGGTGACGTCGTGGGTAAGGCGGAGCACGTGAGGCTGCTCGCCGACGAGGTGAGGAACGGGGCCGCGAGGGCACGCCACGACGAGTGGCTCGCCGGACTCGGCATCCCGACCGCGCGCGCGTCGCTCATGGCCGACCGACCCATGAGCGACGAGACGTTCCTTCGCGCGATGGGAGGGGACTGGTGGGGCGCCCTCGTCCATCCCTACGACATCGATGCCGCGACCGACGTCAAGGCGGCCGCGGATGGATGGTATTCGGAGGCGAGTGCCGCCGGCATCCTCACCCTCCTCGACGAACTCGTGCCTGGGTGTGCCCTCACGACCGAGAAGACGTCCGACCCGGGTCGCGATGGGCTGGGTGCCATCGTGCATAGCACGTTCCGCTCGGACAACTTCCTCTGGAAACAGACTCTCCCATCCGGCAGGCATTACGGCTCACACGGTCCCATCGCCGATGCGAACCCCCTCGACAAGGCGGTCCTCATGCAGGCCGTCCTCTCGTGCGGGAGTCTCTCGGTTACGGACAAGCGGGGTGTCGTCGCGTCCCTGTGCGATGTGATGAACTACGAGAACTACACGCCAGAATTCAAGCGCGATCCCTACGCTGCGGCCGCCATGCGCGCGTGCGGCTGCGCGGACTTCGAGTCCGTCGCTGCGGCCCTCATCGACCGTCCCGAGCTCGGCGAGTACCTCGTGGAGGTCGCGCGGACCGAAGGCACGCTCGACTCCGCGTCGGTCGACTTACGCGACGTGAGGGGGACGATCCTTCACGCCGCACGTCTTCGCGGCGCTTTCTACACCGCGTCGGAGGCCGGATTCGCCGCCTTCACCGAGCGCAGGCGCGACTTCCTTTCGGACGTTCCCGCCGTGGACGAGGCCCGGGCGCGCGCGCTCGACGCGCTGGCGGGCAGGCTCGATGCCGTGACACCCCTTCCCGTCGGTACCGAGTCCATCCGCGCGAACCTCGGCGCCGCGTGGATCCCCGCCAGAGACGTGTACGACTTCATGCGCGAGGTCCTCTGCGGGGAAAACTGGTACCCCACCCCGGGCGAGGCGAGGCATCTCGGCGTGTATCTCATGCGCGACCTCGGCCAGTGGAAGGTCTCCTGGTCGGGTTCCGGTGACCTGCCCGCAGCCCAGAGCGCCAAGTTCGGCACCGAGAAGAGGAACCCCTTCCAGCTCCTCGAGGATTGTCTGAACAACTCCCTCATCCGCGTCACGAAGGACGACCCGTCAGGGGCCACGGACGCGCAAGGGAGACCGAAGAAGGTCACGGACGCGGAGGGTACCTTCGCCGCCATCGCGAAGGCGGGTGAGATCAGGAAGGCGTGGGAGACGTGGGTCTGGTCGGACGAGGGCCGCACGGAGCGGCTCCGCGAGAGGTACAACCGCCGCTTCAACACGCTCGTCACCAAGACCGTCGACGGGTCGTACCTCACCCTGCCCGACTCCGCTGCCGACGTGACCCTCGCGCCGCACCAGAAGGACGCCGTGGCCCGCATCCTCTCCGCCCAGGAGGGCACCCTCGTCGCGCACGTCGTCGGCGCGGGCAAGACCTACGACGGCATCGCGGCGACCCACGAGGCCAAGCGGCTCGGTCGTGCGTCGAAGCCCATGGTCGTCGTGCCGAACCACCTCGTCGAGCAGTGGGCCATAGACTTCATGCGTCTCTACCCGACCTCGAGGATCATCGCCATGGGGAAGGACGACACCGCGAGCCGCGAGAGCGTCAGAAGGTTCTGGGGCCGCGTGACGTCCGGCGACTGGGATGCCGTCATAGTGCCCGAGTCGCGCTTCTCACAGCTCCACGTCACCAGGGAGCGGCGCATCAAGCGTCTCGAGGCCCGCAAGCAGACGTTCGTCGACGCGGCCGTCGTGGCTCGCAAGGACCAGGGGAAGCGGGACATGACCGTGAAGCAGCTCGAGGGCGTCGCGAAGCGGGCGGAGACGGCCATAAAGGCGCTCCGAGACGGGAAGGAGACCAAGGACGACGTGGCCCTCTCCGGCATAGACTTCGAGGGTCTCGGCATCGACATGCTCGTCGTCGACGAGGCGCACCACTTCAAGAACCTCGGCGTCCCGGTCGCCGCCGCGTGCCCCGGCATGCAGGTCGCGTCTGCCGCCAAGTGCGAGGACCTCCTGGACAAGTGCGAGTACCTGCGCGAGACCGGTCACGGGTCCGGCATCGTGTTCCTCACGGGCACACCCGTGAGTAACTCGATGAGCGAGCTCTTCAACATGGAGGTCTACCTCGCACCCGAGACCCTGCATGCGCAGGAGCTCGACGTCTTCGCGTCGTGGGCCGCGACGTACGGCACCATTGTGGCCACCACCGAAGTCAAGCCCGAGGGCAACGGGTTCCAGGTCAAGCAGCGCTTCTCGAGGTTCTCGAACCTGCCGGAGCTCATGCAGTCCGTCCACCAGTTCGCCGACATCGTCACGAACGACGTGCTCTCCCTGGACGTCCCGACCTGCACGACCCACGCCGTCAGCGTGGACGCCACGTCCGAGCAACGTGAGGCCGTCGCCTCACTCGTCCTCCGCGCCGAGAGGATCCGGGCGGGAAACGTCGACCCCGAGGATGACAACATGCTCAAGATCACCGGGGATGGACGCAAGATCGCACTCGACCCGAAGCTCTGCGAGGGACACGAGGCGGACGACCCCATCGAGGGAGGCAAGGTGGCGGCCTGTGCCCGCAATGTCGCGGACATATGGCGGCGGGAGGCGGGCGAGCATGGCACACAGCTCGTCTTCTGCGACACGTCGACGCCCGCGAGCGGCAGGTGGAACGTCTACGATGACCTGAAGCGCCGCCTCGTCGAGGCCGGTGTGCCGGAGGGCGAGATTGCCTTCGTCCATGACGCAGGCGACAACCCCGTGCGACGGGAGAGGCTCTTCGAGCAGGTGCGGAAGGGCGAGATCCGCGTCCTTCTGGGCTCCACCGCCAAGCTCGGCACGGGGACGAACGTCCAGGAGAGGCTCTGTGCCATCCATGACCTCGATTGCCCGTGGAGGCCCGCCGACCTCGAGCAGCGGCTCGGCAGAATCGTCCGCCAGGGCAACTCGTACGCGCACGTCGATGCATACCGCTACGTCACCAAGGGCACCTTCGACTCCTACGCCTACCAGACGGTCGAACGCAAGCAGCGCTTCATCTCGCAGGTCATCTCGTCGAAGTCCCCCGCCCGCGAGGCGGATGACCTGGATGAGACGGTGCTCAGCTACGGCGAGCTTATGGCCATCGCCACGGGTGACGACAACGTGAGGGAGCGGATGGAGCTCGAGAACGAGATCTCCCAGATGCGGCTTCTCAGGTCCGCCTATGCCTCACAGCTCGCGTCGGTCAGGAGCGACGTCGAGCGTCGCCTCGAGCCGAAGCTCGACATGCTCGTCTCCGCGCGTGACACGGCGGCCGCCGATGTCGAGCTTGCCGAACGTGCCGTCGAGACGCACAAGAGCCACGGCTCGTCAGGGGACGGCAGGTGGGAGGGAATCACGATAGATGGCGTCCACCACAGCGAGCGCCTCGCGGCGGTGCGGGCGATATCCGCCGCGGCATGTGATGTCTGGGTGGACCAGCACAGGGCGATCGGGACGTACGGGGGCATGTCCGTCGGCGTCACGTGCCGCCTCGACGACGTCGGCCGAGAGCGTCTCCCGGTCCGATACCTCTACGTCGAGGGTGCGCGCACCCACAGATGCACGTCCGTCCTTCCGGGGCCC
>Ga0183095_10095_pt2 | contig 32173 bp, 30 predicted proteins | sample BioMet4_FD_130346 | JGI IMG/M metagenome (GOLD analysis project Ga0183095, IMG submission 130346) | Microbial communities from bioreactor (seeded with sewage sludge) at LBNL, California, USA - Biofuel metagenome 4 (v2) (version 3) | ecosystem: Engineered > Bioreactor > Anaerobic > Unclassified ...
TGGATTTCGAGATATTCTGTGACTTGGTTGAGAAAAAGAAAAATTGAAGAAAGACAAATTGAATACAAATAACTAACCCATAACACACGCCTATGCTTTTCGGCTGGGCGACGTGGTTTTCGTTGCGACTTGCCCCGCATTCACTTTGTCGCTGTGCGACAGGAAATGCTCCCGCAGTCCGCCGAAAACGCATAGCCTCGGTCGTTAGGGGTTATTGTAAAAAAAAGGAAAAACCATTAAGTATATAAGAATTTTAATACTAAGTGCTATCATTTGTTCTTGTTCCGGACACAGCGACAAGACAAAAGAAATGAAAACTGACTCCAAAGTTAGAACTGACGAAAAACTCGACTTGATTATTACTGAACCGAAATCAAACAACACTGAAATTCCTAGCTATTGGAAAAGTCTAAGTTCAATTCAAAAAGAATGGATTGAAGTTGAAAAAGATAAAGATGGATATTTAATTTACGAACCATGTGATGGGAATACACCAACAATAAAGTTTGAGAGAGGAAAACTTGTTATAAAACCTCAAATTGAACCAGAAGAAATCTGTGAATACGACAAATTTACTCGACTTACTGGCAACAAATCATTCAGAATGGACACAAAATTTGGTGAAATTAAAGCGACCATATTCGACTATAAAAAAGGATTGGTTTTATGGGAAATCAACGGTGACAAACAATTAATGACACCTATTGAGAACTCGATAAACTTTAGACACATAAAAAACAATTGTCCTGACGAAAAAAGAAATGAACTTAAATTTGACTCGATTGAAAATACAACAAACCCCTAACACACGCCTATGGGCACAGGCTGGCTGACGTGCATTCCGGCAGTTTTGCTCCCGCATTCACTTTGTCGTTTCACGACAGCGAATGCTCCCGCAAACCGCCAAATGCCCATAGCCTCGGTCGTTATGGGCAGTTATAAAAAAAGAAAAAAGACGATGAGAAATTTAATGATTATCATTTCAATTATTGTAGGAATGACGGTAAAAGCACAATCTTTTGACTTGTTTGAGCCTGAATTTAAAGGAAACATAAAACGAATTATTGAAAAGTCTGTAAAGTATCCTGACAGCTGGAGAGAATATGAATTTGACAGTCTATTTAGACTAAGTGAGAAAAAATATTATCGTGACTATAAATTAGTACAAACAGAAACGACGAGTTATTTTGGAAACGACTCACTCTTGACTAAAAGAAAAGTAATAAAAGGAGAAGTTTATATTGACAAATATTATTTAAACCCAGACAAGAAACTCAAAAGACATGAAGTATTTTCGTCAATTGACTCAATAGTTCCAATGGTTATTTTTACAGACTTTATTTATGAAAGTAACAAATTGAAAGAATACACTAAAATTTTTAAAGTAAAATCAGATACAACTTTAATTGAACATTCCCAAATTAAATACAATAAAAATAAATCACTTGTCACAACAACAGAGAAGTACAAATCTGAGAAAACCATTTCTTTCAGTGTTCTTAAATACGACAAAAAAAGTATTTTAATATCAATAACTGTAGACCACAATAATCCAAAAGTCGTTTTAGGTGGAGTAAGAACTTGGTCACCATTCAGACACGACAAATACAGAATTGATTATAAACTATACAAATATGGCAACTGGATTTCGAGATATTCTGTGACTTGGTTGAGAAAAAGAAAAATTGAAGAAAGACAAATTGAATACAAATAACTAACCCATAACACACGCCTATGCTTTTCGGCTGGGCGACGTGGTTTTCGTTGCGTCCTGCCCCGCATTTCCTTTGTCGCTGTGCGACTGGAAATGCTCCCGCAATCCGCCGAAAACGCATAGCCTCGGTCGTTAGGGGCTATTTTAGAAAAAAAACAAAGACTTGATAAATTGAAAGCAGAAAACTCACTTTTGACCCAATTAGCAGAAACTGAAAATCTGACTAATGCTTGGAATCTTTTAAATAAAGACAACGAAGATTCTTATGGACTTTCAGGTCAATCAATTAAAGATTTTGATCAGAATTTAGCCTCAAATATTGAGAGTATTAGTAAAGAACTTAAGGCAAATACTTTTCGCTTTTCTCCAACAAGAGCAGCTGTAATAAAAAAGGACAATGGAAAATATCGCCCATTACAAATACCTGAAATTAGAGATAGAATTGTATTAAAAGCACTATCTACGTTATTGGAAGAACAATTTAGCGAAACCTTATATAAAAGTGACAAAATTAGTTTTGCCTATCAACGAGGAAAAGGAGTTAGAGAAGCCGTGCTTCAAATGAAATCATTATATCAGAAAGGAGGGAAAGTAATCCTCAAAGCGGATATAATAAACTTCTTTGAAGAAGTACAGAAAGACAAATTACTTAAAGAGCAAATTTACCCAAATCTAAGTGACAACTCAATTAATCAGTTAATTCGTGCGTCAATGTCGCAAAGACTTGGAGGATTAAATAGATTGAAAAAAGAACATAAACTGCTATTTAAGAATGCTGGATATGGAATTCCGCAAGGAAACCCACTTTCTCCATTACTATCAAATATCTATTTGTCTAAATTTGATTTATATTTAAAAAAACTTGACTACTCAGTAATAAGATATGCCGATGACTTCATTGTCGTTTTCAAATCGGAAGAAGAGGCCAATAAAGGATATGAGGAGATTAATAAATTTTTGAACGAAGAGCTTTCGTTAAAAATACATTCTTTAGAAACTAAAAATGGGAAAACAGAAATAATTAATCCGACAGAAAAAGAGCTTTCATTTTTATCCATAAAATTTGATGGAAATAATATATATCCAGGCAAAGACACATTGGGAATTTTAAAGAGTAGAATAAAAAGTGTAATAAAAACTGGCGAGTTGAACTCACTACTTTATCAAGAAATTTATGACGTTGTTGAAAAGTGGATTGCACTTTATTCTTACACAGACATTGAAAGATATTTTGATGAAATAGATTTATATCTAACAGTTCAGTTAACTAAGAAATTCGGGAATCAACAATATAAAACCATAAAGTGTAAGAAATTAACTAGAAAGGTAAGAAACAAACAATATAATAAAAGCACCAAAAGCATTTGGAGAAATAGAGACCTAGCTAAAATCCTTCCAAAATTCTTTAGGATACAAAAAAAACAGCCCCTAACACACGCCTATGGGTCATTGGCTGGCTGACGTGCATTCAGCAGGTTTTGCTCCCGCATTCACTTTGTCGTTTCACGACAGCGAATGCTCCCGCAATCCGCCAAATGCCCATAGCCTCGGTCGTTATGCGGCATTTAAAAAAATAAAACAATGAGTAGAAAAGACTGGACAAACGATAAATTATTTACTCGACTTTTGAACAACAAGTCGAGCAAAACTTATTGGGAGAATATTGCTGTTCTACGCTCAAGACCGACAAAAGATGTATTTGACAAGTGTGTTGAATTACTGAACTCTGACAAACCAAAAGAAAGAATAATTGGAATTGATATATTGGCTCAATTAGGAACGACTCCAAGAGTATTTTTAAAAGAAACAATTGAGTTGTTTTTTGGACTTTTAGACAGAGAAAGTGACTCTAAAGCATTATTCTCGTTACTTTTTGCCATTGGACACAACAATGAAAATCTAAAACAAGTACAAATTGAGAGACTTATTGCTTTGAAAGACGAGCAAAACAGTACAGTTCGACAAGCTTTAGTAAACTCATTACTTGGAGTAGACAATGAGAAAGCGGTTGAAACTCTCATTTTCTTATCAAACGACAAAGTAAATTCGATTAGAAATTGGGCGACTTTTGGAATTGGATCTCAAACTGAAAGAAATACTAAAACTATTCGTGAAGCTCTATGGAAAAGAGTAAACGATAAAGACCAAGACACAAAACTTGAGGCAATTGCTGGTTTAGCAACACGAAAAGAGAATCAAGTCAAGGAAGTAATTAAACAAGAACTTATATCTGGTGAATTTGGCAATTTGTTGTACGAATCAATTATCGAACTTGGTGAAACAGACTTTCTTCCAACTTTGAGACAACAACAAGAATTAGCAAATAAAGACAGTGGAATTAAGCCTGAGTGGAAAACAGATTTACAGAATTGCATAAACAAACTCGAAGAAATTGAAAAGAAAAAAACGACCGCATAACACACGCCTATGTTCATTGGCTGGCTGACGTGCATTCCGGCAGTTTTGCTCCCGCATTCACTTTGTCGTTTCACGACAGCGAACGCTCCCGCAAACCGCCAATGCCCATAGCCTCGGTCGTTAGCACCAATTTTAGAAAAAAAAAAAACAGAATGACAGAAGAGCAAATAATAGCAGCAATTAATAAAGTTGACGGACTTGGTGGAATGACTGTTAACGAACGACTTTACGTTACAGGACTTATGTCGGAGTTTGACAAATATAGGAAATCTGATAAAGAGAAGGCAAAAAGGATTTTAGAATTATTACGTGTTGACAAACCTTCAATTGACAAGATTGTAAAATAAGTGAAAGGAAATAAGAATAAATCATGTTTATATGACATTAAACGAATTAAGAGACGAATTGAATGAAATAACAAAGATATTTTTCTCTATAAAATATCTTTCTACCGATTTTAAATATTTCTCAGAAGATGAAATTATGAAGAGATATCCAACTGTTTACAATGACTATTATTTTTTAATAAATAGAATTTGGTTTTCAATGACAGTTAATCTTGTGCTTAACTTGTCTAAACTGTATGATGAAAAAGAGAAATACAGTATGAAAAAATTGTTTGACAGAATGCTGTGTGGTTATAAAAAGTCAGAACTTAATTCATACCTAACAGAAGCAGAATTAATTTCAATGGTTTCTTTGATTGAAAATGAAAGAATTGAATCTTTGAAATCAAAGACGAAAATTATTAGAGATAAATTTTACGCTCATTTAGACAGGACATACCAAAACTATATAACAACCTATTTAAATTATACAGAGATAACAGAATTAGTTGAGAACATAGAAAACATACTCAAAAAGTTTGAATCGGTGTATTTTCATAAGACTATTGATTATAACCTAAGCGACCCTGAATTAGGTTATAACGTCTTAGAAAGATTATATGAAAGAGATGTTTATTTAAATAAATATGGGAAAATAGAGAACGATTGAAAAAACTGGTGCTAACACACGCCTATGCGCACTTGGCTGCTGACGTGCATTCCGGCAGTTTTGCTCCCGCATTCACTTTGTCGTTTCACGACAGCGAACGCTCCCGCAAACCGCCAATGCCCATAGCCTCGGTCGTTAGGCGGCAGTGTAAAAAAAAAATATGCTCAACTGTGAATATCCTGAAAAAAAATTGAATGTTTGATTTGAAAAACGTATTTATAAATTAAATAAAAGTCTTATGAAAAAGTTTCTGATTTCCTTTCTGTTTTTAATTCTCTGTACAGTTATTTATGCTCAAAACAAAACATATATCATAAAAATTGAAAGTTTATCTCTCAATTCAGTTGTATTGTCTTGGCAAAGAGCCGATGGAACTTCAGAGAAAGATACCACTCATGACTATACGTTATATTATTGTGAATATGGTCCAAAAGGATTTGAAAGAGGTAAAGGCGTTATTGGTTTAACCGCTTGGGCAGGAAATATAATTAACAATTTGATTCCGGGGACGGAATACTCTTTTTTTATCAGGAAGGAAACAGTTCCTGCGGATTCTTCAGTATGGTTTGAAGAATATAATTTTAAAACATTAAGTTGCAACACTTCAATCTCAAATATTAAAACCGAAATGCAGTATGCAAATGGAATAAATATTAAAGATTTACTAAAAGTACATATTTCATTTGATGCATTAGCAAATTCCTTCGAATTGGAATATGGCATGAAAGGATTTGAGAAAGGTAGCGGAAGAGTTTTGGTATCGAATCAAAACGGTTTTTCCATTGGAAATACTGATCTAAAATCAAATACAGAATATGACTATTATATACGAGGAAAGTGTGGTGGCGAATTTGGTGATTGGTCAGATAAGAGTTCATTTTCAACAAATAATGTTTATCACTTTGCTGGTAGTGAAGCGTTCGATGTTGGTTTTGAACGAATAAATAACAAGTCTGCACGTGTCAATTGGTCAAGAATTGTTCCTGGATATGCCTCCCGATCTTATAAAATTGAATATGGCCCCAAAGGATTTGAAAGAGGTAAAGGTCAAACACAAAATCCTATACTTAACTTTGCTAATTTGGACAGCTTAGAAGAAGACACTGAATACTCCCTTTTTATCAGGAGCTACGACACAGCCACAACTGACTCAGTTTGGTTCACAGAACATACGTTTAAAACATTACCATGTAACACAGAAATTTCAGGAGTAAAAAGTTCTGAAGTATGGACAACTTGTTATTGTGGGGATGGTGCAATAGTAATAGAATGGAATGATCTTGCAGATTCATATGAATTGGAATATGGTTTGAAAGATTTTCAGCAAGGTACAGGTAATTTGATAACTATAACAGAAGGAAGCTACGTCACAATTCCTTCCACACTTGAACCACACTCGGATTATGACTATTATATTCGTGCTAAATGTGATGGGGTATTCGGGGAGTGGTCAGCTAAAAACACATTTACTACCAGCGACCAATCGTATCAGGATATAAAAAAGGTTCAAGCTTCAAACTTTGAAATTTTTCCTAATCCCGTAGGAGATATATTGCATATAAAATTAGATCAAGTTTTCGACATTAGCAGTGTTACTGTATATGTTTTTGATTTGATAGGTTCGGTAAGGTATAAATCAGAATACAAAGACAATTATAATCTATCTTCACTACCAGCAGGGACATACATTGTCAGGGTCAAGGACAAACAATTGTCTGAATCGATGATTATTCAAAAGAAGTAGGAAAAAACGACTTATAATTAACGGAAACAAACTATACATAACAAACACCGACCGCCTAACACACGCCTATGCTTTTCGGCTGGGCGATGTGGTTTTCGTTGCGACTTGCCCCGCATTTCCTTTGTCGCTGTGCGACAGGAAATGCTCCCGCAGTCCGCCGAAAACGCATAGCCTCGGTCGTTAGCCACAATAATTAGAAAAAAAAACAGATGCTCAGAAACCGAAAGAAGAGAATTAAAGAAAAGTTGCTAAGTGAGTTTGGAAACTTAAAAACTGACTCTTTTGATTTTGAAAATATAGAAAGTTATTTCCGAAAGAAAGACAATTCCACAGCTTTTCAGATACTATCTGACAAGACCTGTAACGATTTGGATTTTCATGAATTATTCATGTTTATCGATCGAACAAATTCAAAAGTAGGACAACAATATCTTTATAACAAGTTAAGAAACATTCCGGCAGACTCAACAGAAAACATAAAGAATGATAGACTTTTGGATGAGTTTGCGAATAATTCCGACTTTAGAGTATCTGTTCAAAGCCAATTGAGCAAATTGAATGATAGAGAAGTATATTATATTGCGTCACTGTTTCAGGATGAAATTTTAAAACCGCCGAAATGGTATTTTATTGTTCCGTTGTTGTCATTTGCAAGTGTGTTGTCTTTTATAATGGCATTTTTTAATCCAGTATTCTTTCTTGTAATTTTGGGTTTATCCATTATCAACATTGTTATTCACTTCTGGAATAAGAAAAACCTATTCAATTATTTTAGTTCTATTCCACAACTATCAAAACTAAATGGCGTTGCTCAAGAATTATTTAAGAATGATAATTTAAAGGAGATTAATCCAGATTTAATGAAATCGACTAATGTACTTAATAAAGTCAACAGTAGAATGTCGGTATTCAATTTGGACGTAAAAATACAAAGCGACCAACAAATATTATTTTGGGCGATGATGGAGCTTGTAAAAATAGTTTTTCTTATTGAACCATTATTTTTGTTTGGAACTTTAAAGCGTATTGACACAAAAAGAAAAGAGATTGAAGATGTATTTCTGTTTGTTGGAGAAATAGATGCTATTATATCAATTGCTTCACTACGAAAGGGACTTAACAACTTCTGTACACCGAAAATTATTGACGGACAGAAAAGACTTTTTGCTCAGGAAGTATATCACCCATTAATTGAGAACTGTGTAAAAAACAACTTGAAAGTAAACGATAAATCAATTTTACTGACAGGGTCAAATATGTCAGGGAAAACTTCATTTATTCGTACTATTGCCATAAATGTAATAACAGGTTTGACTATAAACACCTGTTTTGCAGAACATTTTTCTATACCGAGAGTGCGTGTTTTTTCTGCAATAAGAATTAGTGATGATTTAATGAACGACAGAAGTTATTATTTTGAGGAAGTCATGACAATCAAAGAGATGATAGATAAAAGCAAGGGCAGAAACTTAAACTTGTTTTTACTCGACGAGATATTTAAAGGAACTAACACTGTCGAACGAATTTCAGCTGGCAAAGCCGTTTTATCTTCATTGAACGAAGAGAATAATATCGTTTTTGTATCGACACATGATATTGAATTAGCTGATTTGTTGAAGAATGAATATGATTTATATCATTTCAGCGAAATCGTTGACCATAAAACAGTTGATTTTGACTACAAGCTAAAAGAAGGAAAATTAAAGAACAGAAACGCAATCAGAATACTTCAAATCAACGATTATCCCGAAAGTATTATAAAGGAAGCAATCGAAATATCTGAAGGACTTGACAAAATTACTGTGGCTAACACACGCCTATGGGACATTGGCGGCTGACGTGCATTTAGCAGGTTTTGCTCCCGCATTCACCTTGTCGTTCCACGACAGCGAATGCTCCCGCAAACCGCCAAATGCCCATAGCCTCGGGCGTTAGCTGCCATAGTAAAAAAAGAATAAAGACCGATTTGTTGGCTGAAAAATCTTTGACGAACTGTCCGATTTCGGCTGGATTTTTAGACTTTTCGGCTGGACAGATTTAGCGGGTTTTGGTCGTTTTGCTTGGCGGACAATTCCTCGTAGATTTTCTAAAGAAGAATTGGTTTTTAAACTTTTGAGACTGTGGCAAATAACAATTGAAATTTTGGAAATTACGGTTGGACAACTATAAACAAAACATTAAGACAGATTAAACGCTTTTTGTTGTAGATCTTCTCTTTAGCGGGCTAAAAGTTCATTTTGACAAAGACAAAGAAAAAAAACATTTCAGCCAGAAAATTGACTTTGAAAGCTGACATTTTCTTGCGGTTTGACAGCTTTTCGACAAGAAAGAAAAACGCCTATCAACTTTAAAATAAACTAACTTTCAGACAAAGAAAATTAAATTTAATTCGTTAACTTGCGACAATTTTGTTCACCTGACAACGAAGAAAAAAAACAAAAAACCATAACGACAGCTTTTGCTCATTTAGACCGAAAAGTGGGGTTTTAAACAAACAACAAAACTTCGGTTTGCGGGGCGAAAGCTCACTTAACGGCTGAAATTGAAGCAACTAAACGACTGAATACTACGGCAGCTAACACACGCCTATGGGCACAGGCTGGCTGACGTGCATTCCGGCAGTTTTGCTCCCGCATTCACCTTGTCGCAGGGCGACAGTGAAGCTCCCGCAAACCGCCAAATGCCCATAGCCTCGGTCGTTAGCAGTAAATTTAAAAAAAAGACAGACAGGTATGATTGATGGAGGATTAAACTACGACAAGACAGTCGAAACGAACAAGATAGTTTTCAAAGGACAGACATATCAGAAAGTAACAAGCTATATTTTTATTTTTATTATGACTAGTTTGTCATTGGGAATAAGTTACTCTTTATTCACGACACAATTACAAAACGATCCTTCTAAAATGGACTATTTTATCGCAGTCCTTTTCCCTCTTTTAATTTTGACTTTGGTTGGTTTTGAGATTCGAGTACTTTTAACTAGAGACAAACTGAAAGAAATTGAAATAAATATTGGGGTTAACAAAGCAAAAACGAAACTAGTAGAAGCGACAGGAAATCTAAATTGGGAATTGTATTCAAAATTCGACCACTATATGATTTTCAGAACTGATTATAGTTTCTTAAACGACTGCCAAACGATAACTTTAGTATTTTTCCCTGACAATAGAGTATATTTTCATAGCATAAATTTTCCGAATGATTATATAAAACCTGCAAGGTTTGACAACAATTATGAGAAACTTATGACCGAATATCAACGAATAGAAAAAGACTAAAAATCTACTGCTAACACACGCCTATGTGCAATGGCGGCTGACGTGCAATTTGGAGGTTTTGCTCCCGCATTCACCTTGTCGTTCTACGACAGCGAATGCTCCCGCAACCCGCCAAATGCCCATAGCCTCGGTCGTTAGGGGCTAGTTTAGAAAAAAAATGGAACAAAAGCATAGCGAAAAAGAATGGCAAATTGAGTGAAATTATGAGCGAGTTTTTAAATCATTTACTGTTATCGAATTTTGCCAGAGAAAGTAAAACACCAACAAAAATAAAGAAAACAAGAATGGAAAATATTTCTGAGAAAAAAATATATGAAGTTATAGCGAAAATAGAGAGCATTGCATATAACCAATGCTATATTAAAAGCGAAAATGACAAAACTCCTGGAGAACCAATTATCAAAAGAGAAATACCTCCCTCAAATCCAGAGGTAGTTAATCGAATCAGTATTGACTTGGTGTATAATTTGACACTTTCATTGTTATTAAAAGTTTATGGAGACAATGAACACGTCACTAATTTTCAATCACAATTAGATGGATATATTTATAACGAAAAGAAGGTAAGATATTCTGATATAATAACAGTATGTCTTGGAAAGATTGAATTTTTAAAAGTAGAATTGGAATTAGGATTACTTAAATCTATACGAAAAGAAATAACTGGAGAAATAGTAAGTGATTTTCTATCTCTTGCACGACAAGCTATTTCTGATAACAATAAAGAAGTAGCTTCTGTACTAGCTTGTGCTTCCTTGGAAGATATTCTAAAAAAATATGCCAAATCTTCTGACTTAAATATTGAAGACAAATCTATGAGTGAAGTTGTAAACTCACTCAAAACAAAAGGGGCAATAAGTTCTGCTCAAAGTAATATTTTAAAAGGATACGTTCAAATTCGGAATAAAGTATTTCATGCAGAATGGGAGAAATTTGAGAAAGCAGACATAAATAGCATTATTGGATTTTCTGAGCAATTTATTATAGAGCATTTCAATTGAAAAAAACCAGCCCCTAACACACGCCTATGTGCACTGGCGGCTGACGTGCATTCCGGCAGTTTTGCTCCCGCATTCACTTTGTCGTTTCACGACAGCGAATGCTCCCGCAAACCGCCAAATGCCCATAGCCTCGGGCGTTAGGCGTAGTTGTAAAAAAAAAAAATATGAAACCAACTACAGTGTTTATAATTCTATATATAATTTGTGCTATTATTGTGGTTTTCTCAGTGGAATCAGAATATATGACAAAAAGAAAATCCAAATTAATAATTTTGACGTTTTCTATTCTATTGACATTAGTAGGAATTTTAGGCTTAATGGACTATCTGTATGAAACTAACATAATAATTGTTTATATTTTTCTGTTTTATCCTTTGCTTAATTTCACAAATTATCATGTACTTAGATATTTCTATGTAAAAGACACTAAAGGAAGAGAACCGATTTTTTCATATATGAAATATTATGACTTTTCACAGGGAGGATATCCAAGAAAGGTTACTAGAGCAGATAGAATTTTTAGTCTCTTATTATATTCATTTAATGTATTGGAAATTTTGGGAATATATTTTCTGATTGACACAATAAAGAACTAAAAATAGTGTCTGAACTTTCGGAAATCATTTTTCGAGTCACTTGTATGAAAAAGACAAAGAGAGATACGCTTCGCGTGGAAAATGAAAACAAGAAGTTGATAAGCGTAAAACAAAATTGCAGCCATAGACAGCACATTTAATCAGAATTCAGAGCGTTGATTGAAGATTTTGAACGCTTCGCGTGGAATTTTAAAAACATATTTTATCAAATCGACTTTATGAAAACTGACCGAAGTTTTAAATATAAGTCGGACAGTTAAACCCCAAAGAAAGAAACACTTCGTGTGGAAATCTGGGATTGACGGACTTTAGCATTTAATAAACAAAACGGTTTTATTAGTCGACAACAAACATGTACAACAAACACCGACCGCCTAACACACGCCTATGTTCACCTGCTGGCCGACGTGCAATTTGGAGGTTTTGCTCCCGCATTCACTTTGTCGTTCCACGACAGCGAATACGCCCGCAAACCGCAGGTGCCCATAGCCTCGGTCGTTAGGTGCAAGCGAAAAAAACAAAAGAGAGTGAAAACCAGAACAGAAACCGACACAAAATTCATACGTAGAAATTACAACTTCTTTTGACTGCGAACTAAAACGAAAAGAAAACCTTCTGTTTATAAAATTTGGTGCTTTTCAGACAGTTTTTTACTGCTCGACTTAAAAAATTAAGGAATTTCTATCTTTGTCAACTCGAAAATAAAGACCAGTTTAGGACATAATAAACGTACTAGAGAACATTAATAAGATTATGGAGAAAAACGACTTAAGACTTCTAATATCAATAGAAGACAGAGTAATTGCGGAGGATATACAGAACATTTTGGAAGAATCTGAAATCTATACGATGTTAGTTTCAGACAACCCTGCTTCGTCAATCATAACGACATATTCGGGATTGAATCCCGTAGAATCTATTGAAATCCAAATAAATATAAATGACTATCAACGAGCGATTGAAATACTTACTGATAGTCCGTATAAAGAATTATTAGAGATATAAATTCTTTATCAACTCGAAAATGAAAAACCATTTGAAAGTTGAAATGAAAGAAAGTATGAGTTAAATGTTTTCATATCTTTTTGCAAGTGTTTTACTTTTCGACAGGAATGAAGAAAGGAACGCTTCGCTCTAAATTTTAGACATTTGCGTTTTTTCGACAAAGTTTGAAAATTCGACACGACATTAAAAGAAATCGCCTAGCACCTAACACACGCCTATGGGCACAGGCTGGCTAACGTGCATTCCGGCGGTTTTGCGCCCGCATTCACTTTGTCGTTTCACGACAGCGAATGCTCCCGCAAACCGCCAAATGCCCATAGCCTCGGTCGTTAGGCGGCAGCAGAAAAAAAAAGAAAACACATTTAAGCAATGAATAAAATGAAAGCAAACATTGAGAAATTATTAAAAGAAATTGGAGATAACCGACACGGTTTAAGTGATTTAATTATGCACTACGGCAATCCCGAAGAATTTGAAATGCAAGAATGGTGGAATGCTCCAATTGAAGAATTAAAAGACAATCTTCGCAACAACGTCAAACCAGAAGACAAGAAAGACCTGATTCTATTAGCAATGGGCGTAGGAGCTATTGAATACGATGAAAAGAAAGTGGTAGAATACGAATAAGTTATATAAAACTAAAATAAGATGAAAAGGATAATAAATATTTTTCTGACACTATGTCTTTCGATTTTTCTATACTCGTGTGCAACTATGTTGACTCCTATGCAAGTGAACAACACACTTCCTATGCTTACAAAATCAACATATTTGTCGGTAGAACAAGCACAAAATCCAAATTGTAAGTGTCTGACACATGGAAGAAGTTACACCGCGCCTGTCGGACTAACCGCAAATGATGATTTACGAAATGCTGCAAAAGGAATTGATGAATGGGTTTCTATTGACGGGGGCAACGCATACAAACTCATAAATTTTAGGTGGGTTACAATTTCGACAGATAAATATGGTTCGCCGAGTTCAACACAACTTATAGTAGATTTTGATACATACATTTGTAAATAGAAAATCGTGCAGGTTATAATTATAATTATTCTTGTAGTTGGCATAATTGCTCTTAATCAGTGGGTTTTCAACAAAAAACGTCAACAAAGACGTGAATATTACAGAAATGAATATCTAAAATCAGATGCTTGGCAACGGAAAAGATATGTAGTTTTCAAACGAGACAATTGGCGTCGTGTTTATTGTGGTGGACGTGCCACCCAAGTTCACCACAAACGATATGCAAAACGAAACATTGGCAAAGAACCAATTGACTGGCTTGTTTCTGTATGCGACAACTGCCATAATTCAATTCACCATAAATAATTGACAATTAAAGTACAAAACAACAAACTGCCGACCGCCTAACACACGCCTATGTTCATTGGCGGCTTGACGTGCATTTAGCAGGTTTCGCTCCCGCATTCACTTTGTCGTTCCACGACAGCGAATGCTCCCGCAAACCGCCAATGCCCATAGCCTCGGTCGTTAGGGGTAATTTTAGAAAAAAAGGATGGACAGCAAATTTGTAACAAAAGAATTAAAATCGAAGATTCAGCCTTTGTTGAAAGAAAACGGTTTTCAATATTCAAGCGGAAGGACTTTTTGGAGATACCAAAGAGACAGAATTGACATTTTAAACTTTCAATCATTTAATGCTTACAATGCAAGCGTTTTAGGTTGTACGACTTTCTCGTTTTCAGTCAATTTGTCTGTTCTATTGAATTATATTCCAAGTGAAACAGAAATTTTAGAGAAGAATGGAATGAAAACTCCCTCCGAATCACAAGGGCATTTTCGTAGTCCAATTTTAAAACGAATTGAACAAAAAGAATTTCCAAGACAAGATATTTGGTTTGTTGACGATGAAGGAGAAAATTTATCGAGAGTGTTTTCTGATTGCAAGTTGCAAATTGAAACTTATGGATTAAGTTGGTTTCAGAAATTTGATTCAAAAGAATTTGTTTATGAGACGTTGAACGAATCGGAAGAGAATATGAAAGGGACGTGGGGATTTGGAAATAAAAATAGTTCAATGAGAAACAGACTACTCGCATTTACAGCGATTGAATTAAAAAAATATACTATTGCGACAGAGAAACTTAAATTGTTATTCGAGTTTTATTTGAAAGAGTACAAAACAACGAAATATGAATACTATTTGAAAAAAATGAATGAAATAGAAACTCAAATCGAACAAATAAAAAACTACCCCTAACACACGCCTATGCTTTTCGGCTGGGCGACGTGGTTTTCGTTGCGACTTGCCCGCATTTCCTTTGTCGCTGTGCGACAGGAAATGCTCCCGCAATCCGCCGAAAACGCATAGCCTCGGTCGTTATGGGTACTTATAAAAAAAAGAAAACACCATGACTATTGACAACATTAGAGAAGCGATTATCACTCTTTTTAATTTTACTGTTTTTGAAGAAACAGAAGAAAAAATTGTGTTTACAATTATTTCAGACAAGACTGCAATACTTGACAAGCGACAGACCCAAGACGTCATAGACAGACTCACATTGCTTAACACGGAGCAAGATGTAGAACTTTTTGGAAATAACTCATATGAGGTTCTAGTTAGGCAAGAAAACAGAATAATGTTTTCCAGAGAAATTACTCAAAAAGACTTAGTAAATAAGATAGAATACAATATTGATAAACCGACTGATGAGTTTTTAGTATTCTTTCTCCATAATCTAGCAAAACAAAATACTCCAAGAATTCTTAGAAGTGGAATTATGCCATTAAGGCTAAAAAAATTATACGACAACGAAAATTCACGTTGGTACGATTCTCTTATATCAAAACAAGACGATAAGAAATTAGATCAAGAGCCAAATTTATCTGAGCCTAGGATATTTGAAGTGATTAAAGAAATTGTACCTAGACTCGAAACTCTTCATATTATTTCAGACAATTCTAAAAAGAAAACTGAATACGAACAATTAGTTTATGCGTTTCTTTTTAATTTAGGTTATAATCTTAATCATACGATTCAACCATTACGATTTATTGATGAATTCACCCAATCATATAAATTAGGGCGAATTAGAAGAGCAAATTTAGGGGATGTAGAGCCACCGAAAAGAGTCTATTTAAATGAATTGATTTTACATTATCAGAAAGGAATATCAAGCGAAAGTATTGATCACCAGTTTTTATCATTCTATCATGTTCTCGAACATTTTTACGAAAAGATTTACAACGATGATATTTTGAATAGCATTAAATCAGAGCTTACGAAACCTAGTTTCTCATACAAAAGGAATAAAGATATATCAAATTTAGTCGGACTAATTCAAAGTAGATTGAAATATAAAAATGACGAATTTCAATTAAATGAACCAGAAGCTCTTGAATTGACACTGAAAAAATTCATTAAAGATATTCCTTTTCTTGCGTCTGAATTAGGCAATATATCCCCGACATTAATTGATTATTATAAATCAACAGATGTTCCCTTTTCGAAAGGTAACAGGGTGAATTTTGAGACAGCTAATCTTAATGAAATATATACAAACCTAGCTAAGCGAATCTATTTGACAAGAAATTCTATTGTACATAGCAAAGAAACAGACAAAATTAAATATACTCCTTTTCGGGATGACAAAGACTTATTAATGGAAATCTATCTTATGAGACTTATTGCAGAAATTGTAATCATTGAAAACTCAAAAGAATTATAAAACAAATAAATACGCATAACACACGCCTATGTTCACAGGCTGGCTGACGAGCACTTAGCAGGTTTTGCGCCCGCATTTCCCTTGTCGTTTCACGACAGGAAATTCGCCCGCAAACCGCCTGTGCCCATAGCCTCGGTCGTTAGGCGGCATGTAAAAAAAATAAAAATATGAAATTTAAACGAACTGATCATTGGACAGATAAAGCAAATCAACTTGGGTTATTATTTTTTGCTCAAATACTGGATGAAGCTCTTTTTGACTTTACGTTAGAAACTTATAAACCTAAGGCACTAAATGTAAGACTACTTTGTGTTGAAGTTTTACAAACTATTGACAACATAAAGAAAGGCGTAATAAAAAAACCAAATTTGAAATCAATAATTGAAGAGTTATTGTCAAATCTAAATTCAGATTACGCAGTAAAAAAGATTCTCGACACTAGGTTCGATAGAATTATTGAAAGAATTAAGAACAATGAAAATAATCTTCCAGAACTGAAAGCTACAGTTGCCTATTTGTATCATCAACTAGATCAGCGAAAATACTTAAAATCCGTTCAAGACTGTCTAACTGAATTAATTCCACAAAACAGAGAGAAAGAGAATATTTATTTTCTTACAAAAATATATCTGACTGAATTAATTAACTATGGATATTTTCCGGGGTTTATTTATCACCAAGTAAATACACATTTTTTCAATAGAACAAATTCTGTAAGTGACGTTGACCCTGTAAGCTTTTTTAACCGTTTCGATTTTTCAACGAAGAAATTTAATGTGGTTTTTAGAGTAGACAAAATTTTCTTAGAATTTCAATCAATTTCAGAACTTCTTCATTTCAAAATACATGAAAGTTTCAATATTGAAGATATATCTGGTCCTGAGAAAGAATTTATTGACAATAAAACAGAGAATGAAGTTTTCTTAGTATATGAAAATCTTGAAGCAACTGACGGAATATCAGCAAGACATAATGCCGAAATTCCTTTAGAACGCATTGCTAATTTCTTTTCGTTTTTTCACCATAAAGAAAAGCCAACTATTCAAAACAAAGCATTAGTAATTAATACCGTCGATGGTTTTACAATTTTATTAGATAAGCCAATAAAGTCTATTATTAAAAAAGAAGATATAAAACCCAAAGAAGCAGTTGAAAGAGTCAAAAGCATTTTTGTTAATTTGGATTTGCCGATGGATACGTTGTTGAGATTATCAAAGGCAATTGACATTCATAGTATTGCACTTGAAACAGATGAGATTGAGAACAAATTATTAAATTTATGGACTGCAATAGAGACGCTAATACCAAAAGATGCTGAATCCGATCAGGATAGAATAATTCAAATAATTCAGGGACTAATGCCTTTTCAATGTCAACTTTATCTTAACAATTTGATTAAACAAGTATTTAATGACTGGTATTTCTTCAATACAAGAAACGCAGCTGCGATTTTAGAGACTGTTATTACAACTGAACCAGAACAAAGAATAAATAAAATATTAGCACTTTTCACAACTAAAGAAAATGATCCAATAAGACAAAATGTCTATTCACAATTAAATGACTTTCCATTACTTAGATTTCGGATTTATACTATTAATAAACACTTTGGGAATGGCAAATCAATAAAAAAACTATTGAATGATCACATTCAACGTGTAGAATGGCAAATCCGCAGAATATATCGAGTTCGGAATCTAATAGTTCATGCTGGTCAAATGCCGACTTATTCGAATATTCTTGTTGAGAATCTTCACAATTACTATGACAATATGGTAAATTTCATTATTGACAATACAAAAGACAGCAACTTCAAAACAATAAAAGAAGGCATCATTTCGTGTGATATCGATTTAAAATGCTTAATGCATAATATTGAAAGTATTGGTGACAATGAAATAAATTTAGCAAACTACAAATTGATTTCTTAGACACAAATACACGACCGCATAACACACGCCTATGGTCACAGGCTGGCTGACGTGCATTTAGCGGGTTTTGCGCCCGCATTTCCTTTTGTCGTTTCACGACAGGAAATACGCCCGCAAACCGCCCGTGCCCATAGCCTCGGTCGTTATGCGGCATAGTAAAAAAACAAAAAAGACAGAATTACGGTTGAAAAATCTTTGACGAACTGTCCACTGTATCTCAACTTTTAGACTGTTCTGTAACGACAGAATTTACTGACCTTCGGACTTTTGCTTGGCGGACAATTCCTCGTAGATTTTCGAATGAAGAATTGGACTTTTAGCTTCTCGACTGTGACGAATAACGACTAAAGTTAATAAAACATTGATTAACTGAACAAATAAGAAAGGAATAAAATATCGTATGAAAAAACTCACTTTACAAATACTAATTTCTTTGTTTTCTTGTGCATGTTTTATATCGTGTGACTACAAACCAATTAAAATAAATTTTGAATATCCAACTTACAGAACCAATCTTAAGTCTTCTCATTTAGATACGACTACAATTCATTTGTTTTTTTGGAATGGATTCAATTCTGAGACTGTAAAAATCAAATTAAACGGAAAAGAAATTTACAAAAAAGAATTACAGGATAATAATATGCCTTGTACTGCTGATTTTGACTTTAAAAAAGAGAAAAAAAATCTTATTCAAATTTATATGAATGGAAAAAAAACAGATGAATTTGAATTTGACAACAAATATGATTGTGGAGTGATAACTTGGAACTCTCAAAAAAACGAATTAGACTTAATATATGAGATACTTGACGGAATGGTTGGTTTTGACTAATCATAATGTCATAACGAATTTACTATAAAAAACTACGACCGCATAACACACGCCTATGCTTTTCGGCTGGGCGATGTGGTTTTCGCAGCGACTTGCCCCGCATTTCCTTTGTCGCTGTGCGACTGGAAATGCTCCCGCAGTCCGCCGAAAACGCATAGCCTCGGTCGTTATGGGCAAGTGTAGAAAAAAAAGATTTGTACTTCGACAAACCTTAAAAATAGATGAATAACTTTTAGTTTTACGACAAATAATACAAGAAAAAAGAAAGAAATACGCTTCGCATGGAAAGTGGGATTGAGGAACTGAATCTCGTAAAACTAGACAAAATACAGGAGAAAATACCCCAAATTATATTGATTAAATAGACTTTATGAAAGAAACTTACAGAGAAATGGATAAACGAAAAACCATATTTGCAATTCTTGTTTTTTACGTGATTGCAATTCTTTTTAGGTACTTGACAAACAAAACTCAAATCCTATCAGGACTTGACAACACTTTTATAAGAACAATCTTACAAGGAATTGGTCCCGCAATTGGTGCATTGACTGCAACTAAACTATTTCGTATTCAGAAGACAATGACCCTCAAAGGTAATTTTGAGAATCATTTTGTGCCGTTTTCAATTTATTGGTTATTTCCCATTGTACTTATTACTACAGTTGCATATTTTACAAAAGGGACTTTACCAATAGTCGCAATTTTTTCTATTTTAACGTACGGTTTACTTGAAGAAATTGGCTGGCGTGGTTTCCTGAAACAATTATTAGCTCCTTTACCAAAATTTGTAGGGATATTAGTGATAACTATTTTATGGTTCATTTGGCATTTAAACTTTGATTTGAGTAGTTCGAATCTAATCTTCTTCCTGATATTATTGTTGGGTAGTTGGGGAATTGGTTTAGTGGCAGAAAAGACAAATTCTCTTTTTGCTGTTGCTGCTTTTCACTCGACAAACAACTTATTCAGTGAGTTAAACTTGCTGAAATCTATTTTATTAGTTGTCCTTTTAGGCATTTGGATTTTAAGCATAATATATAGACACAAATTTGAGAAACTACAGAAATACAATATAACAGAACAGAACAAAACACCTAGCCCATAACACACGCCTATGTTCATTGGCTGGCTGACGTGCATTCCGGAGGTTTTGCTCCCGCATTCACTTTGTCGCTGTGCGACAGCGAATGCTCCCGCAAACCGCCAATGCCCATAGCCTCGGTCGTTATAAGCCATTTTAAAAAAAAATAAAAAATTAGAAATTATGGGAAGAACTTCAAATGCTTTTAAAGGACAAGTTGGTCGTGACGCTGGAAAAGTAGTAACAAATTTTCTGTTTGGCGACAAACATGCAACTCCGCACAGACATATCATGGCTAATGCGAAAAAAGAAATTGCAGAAGCAGAATCAAACCACAGAATTGAGACAGACAGGAAAAATCAAATGTTTGGACTAGACAGTGCTGTACTTCAAAACATTGACTTAGTTGCAGGAGTAAGAATTCCTCATGAGAAATTTGAATTAATTGATGTATTGTCTGAATTGACAACTCAACTTTCAGCAAATAAATGGGGGCAGATTTTTGACGAAGAAAATAGAATTAGGAATAAGTTTACAAATGCTTTATTCGACAAATACAAACAATGCGTATTTACATTAGAAGCTATTGACCCAACTACACCACAATTAAAATACTACAAGGACGTTATCAAGAAAGCAAATTATAGAAAAATAATTGGAAAATTTTATCCTTTGTTTGGAATACTTTTAGTCATTATACTTTTAGCTTTAGTTATAATCTTCGACGACGGAAAACCAATTGCAAGTTAAACTTAACAATAAACTTTATGCACTACACAAATTATTTTAAAGAAATTGCTACGACAGCAAAAGAGGAAGGTATTTATATTGGAATGGGAAACCCAAACGGGAAAATATTGATTATTGGAAAAGAACTAGCAATTGACGAAGAGAAAGAGAAGCATGTTTCCGACAAAACAATTAAAAGAAATCCAGCAGATTGGGTTTACAATATTGAAAATCCGCAGGAAGAAATTCCAAATTGCGTAAGTAATGAAAACTTAAATCTTTTCAATCCCTTGTTTCCATATAAAGGTATGGAAAAAAAACAACAGCCAGCTGGTCATACGTGGAGAAAATATCAACTCTTATACGAAACTCTATCTGATACTGAATCTGAAATCTATACTTTTTATGAAAACTTCTTCATTTCAGAATTAAATCAGATTCCTTCTAAATACAGTTCATTACAGAATTCAGAATTACGAGCAATATGGATTAAAAAAAGAATAGAAGTTCTTTTTAAAACTGATTTCTTTCAGAGTTTTCCGATTGTAGTTGTTGCTAGTGGTCACTATCCAAGAGAACATAATATTGACCTTTGTGAGCTTTTTGACATTGATTTTATACCTCCAACTCGACATGTTGATGACAACACAGCTCAGTGGTATAACTTACATAAGAGTAAATCTAAAACTCACCCAAAATTACTTATTCATACTTGACAATTAAGCATGGACGTGACAAATAGATTGATTGAAGAAATTGCAAACGAAATAAAACTTTTCTGCAAAGAGAACAAAATAGCGTTGTAAGAAACGAAAAAAAACGGCTTATAACACACGCCTATGTTCACAGGCTGGCTGATGTGCACTTAGCGGGTTTTGCGCCCGCATTCACTTTGTCGCTGTGCGACAGCGAATACGCCCGCAAACCGCCCGTGCCCATAGCCTCGGTCGTTAGCCGTCACCCTAAAAAAAAGCAGACATTGCAAAAATAAATGGATGAAAGAGATGATTATTCAGAAAAATACACTATATTTGCCAAATAACGTCAAGACTAAATTATGTCAACAATCTTTGGTAATAAAGTAAGAATACTTAGAGAGGAAAAACAAATTCCTCAGAGAGAATTAGCTGCTGCGTTAAAAATTGACACAGCAACATATTGTAAAATTGAAAAAGGCGACAGACGAGCAAAAAGAGAACAAATAACAGTTCTTGCAAATTTGCTGGAAGTAGAATCAAAAGACCTACTTCGTTTGTGGTCGGCAGACAAAGTTTATGAACTTATCGCCGAAGAGGAAGAAGCAACACAAATTCTAAGTGTTGTAGCAGAGAGTATTGAAGAGTATAAACAAAAAACTGCCAAAATATGAAACCACTTATAAAATACAGAGGGGGTAAGTCGAAAGAAATCCCTAACATAATCAAACACATACCACAATTTAGTGGACGCTATATTGAGCCATTTTTTGGTGGAGGAGCTTTGTTTTTCTATTTAGAACCTCAAAAAGCAATTATAAATGACATTAACTCAAAATTAATGACGTTTTATTCGGGAGTAAGGGACAATTTCGATGCTCTAAGAAACGAACTATCAGAAATCGAAAGCATATACACCGATAATCGAAAGCAATTTGAAAAATTAAAAAGTAAAACGCCTGAAAATCGTGTAGATGATAACAATGAACCATTATACTACAAAATAAGGGATATGTTTAATGACTTGGCTGAAAAAGAATATTCAGATGCTTTAATCTATTTCTTTATCAATAAGACAGCATATTCTGGTATGATACGTTACAATGCTAAAGGTGAGTTTAATGTTCCATACGGTCGATATTCTGGTTTAAATACTTCATTAGTTACTAAAGCTCATAGTAAATTATTGTCTAATACAGAGATTTTTAATCACGATTATTCTGAGATTTTTAAAATGGCAGATGAAAATGATTTTATGTTTTTAGACCCACCTTATGATTGTATATTCTCAGATTATGGCAATATTGAACATAAAGATGGTTTTAATGAAAGAAATCATACTGAGTTAGCTCGTCAGTTCAAAATGCTTAATTGTAAGGCTCTTATGGTAATTGGACGAACACCTTTAACTGAAAAACTGTATGGCGACATGATTATTGATGAATATGGAAAATCGTATGCAGTAAACATTAGAAATCGATTTAAATCAGAGGCAAGCCATATATTAATTTCAAATTATGGCACAACCGAAAAGAAATATTATCCCGAATTAGAATTTGAAAAAGAATTTGCATTTTAATTGATATGGCAAGAATTGACAGTAAAGTAATTTTCGTTACAACTTCCCCACGAACACCAGCTAAAATGATTCCTGAAATTGGGTTGTTAAACACTCATTTTTCAGGGCAACAGTGGAATACAGAAACACAAAGAGCCTTTATGGATTTATTAAAAGAGGAAAACTTTTTTAATGGTGAAGGTGCAAATGACCCAGCATTTAGTGTAAGAGACAGAATAAACCGAGCGCCAAAGGCCCTCGGTTTTGTTGTTTTGTCACCTACAATTCAGTTAACTCCAGCCGGTGTAGAGTTAGTAAACTCAAAACGAAAAGAAGAAATATTTTTAAGGCAGTTGCTCAAGTTTCAGGTTCCGTCTCCTTATCATACTCCAACTGAAAATTCGGCTGAATTTTGGGTTAAACCATATCTTGAATTATTCAGACTTGTAAGACACTTCGGTTCACTAAAATTTGATGAATTGAGGATTTTCGGTTTGCAATTAGTTGACTACCGAGAATTTGATATAATAGTTGAAAAGATTAATCAGTTCAGAATTGCAAAAGCACAGAATGAAGGAAACTACAAGCAATTTGTTGCTGAATATTTGGACTCTGAATTAAGAGAAATTTATAGTTCAGACATATCTTCAGGTAACACTCGAACTCGGCAGACAACTGATGGTTCAATTGAAAAGTTTTTGAAAACAAAATCAAGTAACATGCGAGATTATGCAGATGCTTGTGTTCGCTATTTAAGAGCCACAGCACTTGTAAATATTTCACAACTTGGAAAATCAATTTCTGTAGTGCCAGAAAAAATTCAAGAAGTTGATTATTTTTTGCAAAATACAGACAGAGAGCCTTGCTTTATTGATAATGAAAGACAATATGTTGAATACCTTGGAAATCCACAACTTCCAACATTATTTACAGATAATAGAGAATTACTTGAACAAAGAATTAGAAGAGAGTTTCTACAAATTCAAATATCAGCAAACACAACATTGCTTGAACTTAAAGATATTTTTGCAGACGAACTAGAGAATAGAAAAGAACAGCTAATTACAGAACAAGTAACTGCTATAAAAGATTATCGACAATTTGAGGAAATAAGCTCAACATTTGACCAAATAATCACAAAATCTCTTTACGACACACCATTAATGTTAGAGTGGAACACTTGGCGTGCAATGACAATGTTGGACGGTGGTAACATTAAAGCGAACTTGAAATTTGATGATTTTGGAAACCCAATGTCAACAGCACAAGGTAATATGGCTGACATTGTTTGTGATTATGAAGACTTTGGCTTAACTGTAGAAGTAACAATGCAAAGCGGACAAAAACAATATGAAACAGAGGGAGAGCCTGTAACTAGACACCTTGCAAAATTCAAAAGAGAAACAGAAAAACCTGCTTACTGCTTATTCATTGCTCCGAGCATAAATGACTCTTGCAAAGCACATTTTTACGCATTGCATAAAATGAATATACAATTTTACGGAGGAACTTCTACCATTGTACCATTACCATTAAGTGTTTTCAGAAAAATGGTTGAAGACTCCTACAACGCAAATTATGTTCCTGAACCAAGACACGTACAAAGATTTTTTGAACGGTCAAATGAATTAGCAAACTCGACTGACAACGAAGTAGATTGGTATAATGGTATAACTGAAAGAGCATTAAACTGGTTGACTGACTAAACATAAACAAAGGGCGAACGGCTAACACACGCCTATGTCCATTGGCTGGCTGACGTGCATTTAGCAGGTTTTGCTCCCGCATTCACTTTGTCGTTCCACGACAGCGAATTCGCCCGCAAACCGCCAAATGCCCATAGCCTCGGTCGTTATGGCCAATTATAGAAAAAAAAGAAAACCAATATGAGAAACATTCTAACAACTGTAATCCTGACAATTAGTAGCTTGACAATTTTTGCACAAGACAAAATAACGGAGGAATTAAAAACTCTTACAGCTAATAACCAGTACGACAAAATCATTGAACTATACGCTTCCAAAAGCAAAGAATGTTCAGCTAGAGCACTATATCTCATTGGACAAGCTTATTACATGAAAGAAAATGATGAGAAGTGTATTAAGTTTATGAATCTTTCGATTGAAAAAGATCCTAATGATCCAGCTCCCTATTATATAAAAGCTTCAACTTTAAATTACATGAAGAATTATGAAGATGCAATTCCTTGTTTTTTAGAAGCAATAAAACTTAAAAAGGATGATGCTGAATTTTATAGTGGACTTGGCGACTCGTATACTCGGCTCGAAAAGAATAGTTTGGCGATTGAAGCTTACAAAAAAGCCACAGAAATTAAAGACTGTTCATTCAGACCTTATTCAATGTTAGGTCAGCTTTATCTGGACTTAGCGCAAAATGACAAGGCATTAGAAGCGTATTACAACGCTAAATCTAAGATTACTGACAAATCTGATTCATACATAAATATTTTATTCAATATTGGCTTATTAGAATCATTACAAGGAAATTACGAAAAGGCTGAACCTAATTTTCTTGAAATTATTAAACTGGATTCAACAGATTATCATTCATATGCAAAACTAATACAGATTTACTATCACAGGGGTGAGTATGAGAAAGCAAAACCATATAAGGAGAAATTGTATACAGCGCACAAGAAAGGTCTTTTAAAAGATAATTTAGTAGATATGTTTTGTATCGACCAATTCAAATGGAACGAAAAACTAATTCAAGTTTTTGAAAGGTATCAAGAGAATTCTACCGACATTTTTGAGAAATTGCGTTTTTATATTAAAGACGCAAATGGGAAAATTGAATATAAAATTCAAACAGAATATTCACCAATCTCAGCAGAACAAGGTGGAGCGAAATATTTACTTTGCATGACAAAAGGAAATACGCACTCTACTTTCAATATTGGCTTCAACGACGACTTTAAGTATGATGACCTGAAGAAAAGTGTAATTGACATTCTTGAAAATAAAGTAAAAGCAGCGGCGACAACAACATTTGGAACAAAAAAATAACTGGCCATAACACACGCCTATGGTCATTGGCGGCTGAAGTGCAATTAGCGGGTTTTGCTCCCGCATTCACTTTGTCGTTTCACGACAGCGAACGCTCCCGCAATCCGCCGAAAACGCATAGCCTCGGTCGTCAGACTGCGCAAAAACTAAAATAGAATCGCTGAGAATGGCGCAGATGGATTTTTTCTCAGTCAGGTATCCGAATATATAAATGATGAAGGGAGTTTTTGCGTAGACTCTCGTTAGGTGCAAGTGCAAAAAAAATGCAGCGTAAAACTTTTTACAGTTTTTAGGTTGAAAATTTGCTTTTGCGGTGAAAAAACTCTATTTTTACCGCAAATTATGCAGTGAAAAGAATTATGTATATACACGAAAGAGAAAACTGGTACAATTTCGTTTGGGATAACGAAAAGATTTTACCGATATTAGCCTCAGTAAGACATTTACAAGGTAGATTGCTCGGACATATGGAAAGATTGGGTTTCGACTTAATCGAGCGTGCGACATTAGAGTCTCTAATTTTGGACGTTATTGACACGTCTAAAATCGAAGGTGAATTTCTGAACCCTGAACTTGTTCGCTCGTCTATTGCACGAAAACTAGGTATTGAAGGAGCCGAATTTGTATCTACACCACGAAATATTGAGGGCGTTGTTGATGTTCTTTTAGATGCAACTCAGAATTATGATAAATCTCTTTCTGACGAACGACTTTTTGGTTGGCACAACTCACTATTTCAATCGGGATTCAGTGGACCTGTGAAAATTGATGTTGGACGTTTTCGGTCGGCTGGAATGAAAGTCGTTTCCGGAGCATTTGGTAGAGAAAAAATACATTTTGAAGCCCCAACGCCTGAAAGAGTTCCGTTGGAAATGGACATATTTCTCAATTGGCTGAATGAGAAAAATCAGATGGATTTAGTTTTGAAATCAGCTATTTCGCATTTCTGGTTTGTTACCATTCACCCCTTTGATGATGGCAACGGACGACTTGCCCGGGCAATTATGGATATGCTTTTAGCACGAAGTGAAGGAAGTAAAATCAGATTTTACAGTATGTCCAACCAGATTTTCAAGGAACATAAACATTACAACGAAATTATTGAAAAAACGCAGAAAGGAACAAGCGACATTACGACTTATTTGCTGTGGTTTTTAGACTGTTTCGAGAGAGCGTTACTTGCAAGTGAAAAGAATTTAGAGATTATTCTTGACAAATCACATTTTTGGGAAAAACATAAATTTATTTCTATAAACGAGAGGCAACGAAGAATAATTAATTATTTATACGACAATTACGATAAGGAAGTTGGATTTTTACGAACTTCAACCTATGCAAAATTGGCTGATTGTTCAACAGATACAGCTTTGCGTGATTTACAGGACTTAGTAGAAAAAGAAATCTTAAAATCGGAAGATACTGGAAAGAAAACTAATTATTTGGTTATTAGTCCAAAAAATATACGAATTCCAAAAATTTCGACAACAAATTAAATCAAAACAAGCACCTAGCTCATAACACACGCCTATGTCCATTGGCTGGCTGACGTGCATTTTGGAGGTTTTGCTCCCGCATTCACCTTGTCGTTTCACGACAGCGAATGCTCCCGCAAACCGCCAAATGCCCATAGCCTCGGTCGTCAGGGGTTATTGCAGAAAAAAGAAAACAAACTTTGTAAAAATTGAATTATCTTTGTTGGAAAGAAATTTAATATCAATAATATGAGCAAATTAAGCGTAAACGAAGATGGTTTTTATTCACGTATTCTAGACTTACTCAAGTCGGCAAGAAGGACTATTGTTCAATCGGTTAACAAAACTATTGTGGACACTTATTTCGAAATTGGCAGATTAATCGTTGAAGAAGAGCAAAATGGCAAATCCAAAGCTGAATATGGACAAAATCTAATCTCCGAATTATCGCAGAAACTTACAACTGAATTTGGAAAAGGATTTTCGACCACTAACCTTAAGCAAATGAGAACGTTCTATCTGACTTATTCAAAAGGTCAGACGGTGTCTGACGAATTCAGATTGAGTTGGTCACATTATCTTATGCTAATGAGAATTGACAACGTGGAAGAACGCAAATTTTATGAAATTGAAACTGCCGAAAACAGTTGGAGTTTAAGAGAATTGCAACGACAATTTGACACTGCACTTTATGAAAGATTAGCTTTGAGCCGAAACAAAAATGAAGTCAAAAAGCTATCTGAAAAAGGACTGATAATTGAAAATGCACATGATTCGCTCAAAGATCCTTACGTGTTAGAATTTTTAGGATTACCCGAAGAAACGAAATATTCCGAAACCGAATTAGAACAGAAATTAATCGACAAATTAGAACATTTTTTGCTTGAATTAGGAAAAGGCTACACTTTTGTTGGTCGACAAGTAAGATTTACATTTGACGACAAACATTTTCGTGTAGACTTAGTTTTTTATAATCGTTTACTTCAGTGCTTTGTGCTGATTGACCTTAAAATCGGAGAAATTACTCACCAAGACCTCGGTCAAATACAAATGTATGTCAACTATTACGACAGATTCGTAAAGCTTGACACTGAAAATAAAACGATTGGAATTATTCTTTGTAAGAAGAAAAACGACACACTCGTTGAAATCACACTCCCGGAAAACAACGAACAAATTTTTGCTAGTAAATACATGACAGTTTAGCCGAGCAAAAAAGAACTGAAAGAATTAATCGACAACAAACTTGACGAGTGAAAGCAACAAACCCCTAACACATGCCTCGTATGTTTGCATGATATTTCAGATTGACAAAAAATTGAGATATTTGCACTCAAACAGGGAAGAATTAACAAAGGGAATAGCAACACACGCCTGATAACATTTTTGTATATCGAACCATAGATTTTGCGCCCTTTGTTTTTCCTTTTTCGAGCCTGAATAAGTATCTAAGAAACAAATAAGTGAGTTTGTATTCAGTATATTAATTCAGACTGCGCAAAAACTAAAATAGAATCGCTGAGAATGGCGCAGATGGATTTTTTCTCAGTCAGGTATCCGAATATATAAATGATGAAGGGAGTTTTTGCGCAGACTCTCGTTAGGCAGCATAGTAAAAAATAAAAAATGCGGAGAATAAATGACACTTTTACCGCATTTTATGCGGAATATATTTTGTAGTGCGGTGAATAAATTGTATTTTTACCGCAAATTTAGCGGAGAAAGGAAAATATGTACTTATACAACAATCAAAACTGGCCAGTTTTCGAATGGAACAGCGAGAAACTGCTACCATTGCTTGCTTATGTGAGAAATCAACAAGGAAAACTCATAGGAAAAATGGGTGCTTTGGGGTTTGAACTTCAAAATGAAGCAAATCTTGAGATATTGACAATTGAAATTCTAAAATCGACAGAAATTGAAGGTGAATTTCTCGACAGAGAACAAGTAAGGTCGTCAATTGCAAGGCGTTTAGGATTGGGTATTTCAGGGCTTGTTTATTCTGAGCGAAATGTAGACGGAATAGTTGATTTGATGCTTGATGCAACAAAGAAATACGACAAAGAACTGACTAAAGAACGACTTTTCAGCTGGCATGCTTCACTTTTTCCTGCAGGACAAAGCGGAATGTACAAAATAATCACAGGAAACTGGCGTGACGATTCGACCGGACCAATGCAGGTTGTTTCAGGAGCTTTAGGAAAAGAAAAAGTTCATTATCAGGCTCCACCGGCAAATCAAATAGAAAATGAAATGCGGATTTTCTTCGATTGGTTTAATTTGGAACAGAATGTTGACCCTGTTATAAAAGCTGCAATTGCACACTTGTGGTTTGTAACGCTACACCCATTTGAAGATGGAAATGGAAGAATTTCAAGAGCATTAAGTGATATGTTGTTAGCGCGTTCAGACGAACAATCATATCGGTTTTACAGTATGTCTACACAAATACGAAAAGAACGGAATTCATATTATGACATTTTGGAGAAAACACAAAAAGGGAGTTTAGACATAACAAACTGGCTTGAATGGTTTTTGAATAGTTTATTACACTCGATTGAGAGTTCGGAAAAATTACTTGAAAAGGTTATTTATAAACACGAATTTTGGCTTCAGAACTCAAAAGTGTCGATAAATGACAGACAGCGTAAAATACTAAATATGCTAATGGACGACTTTGAAGGGGTTTTGAACACGACAAAATGGGCTAAAATCGGTAAATGTTCACAAGACACAGCGTTGCGTGACATTCAGGATTTAATAGAAAAAGGAATTTTAGCGAAATCGGATCAAGGCGGAAGAAGTACAAATTATGAATTGAAAACCAACTAATTGCCCCAAGCCACAGCCCCTAACACATGCCTCGTATGTTTGCATGATATTTCAGATTGACAAAAAATTGAGATATTTGCACTCAAACAGGGAAGAATTAGCAAAGGGAATAGCAACACACGCCTGATAACAGCAATGTATATCGTAGCATAGATTTTGCACCCTTTGTTTTTCCTTTTTCGAGCCTGAATAAGTATCTAAGAAACAAATAAGTGAGTTTGTATTCAGTATATTCATTAGTCGAGCCTTAAAAAGCCCATTTTAGTTTGAAATAATTGTTGATTTGGTAAAACATAGCGTTTATCAAGTCAACAATTTGTATTTTAAATACGAGCCAAAACGATGATTTCCATTTATTGATCATCCTTTTGAAGTTGAAAGCAGCTGCTGCCAGCATTACATTAATGTTGTCGCCCGTAATTCCTTTGTAGAAGTTACGATTTAAGCGGTGGTCTGTTTTTAAATGACCATTAATGGGTTCAATAGCTGCTCTTCTTTTAAATTGTTTTTTAAGCTTATTCTGTTGATATTGCGATTGTTTTTTGTTGTTAAATGGCTTTGGTATTTCGATGGTCGTATCGTTTATTTGTTTTTTCCCTTTGTAACCCCTGTCCCCAATCAATGTCTTTATTGTTCTTTTGCCCAATAACCTTTCGGCTTGTTCCAATGCTGCTTCAATCGTGTGTCCGTCATACGGATTTCGAAAGCCCATAGCTCCAATAATCACTCCCGTGGTTTGGGTGTAGATAATCGAAACCTTGTTCCCGAATTCATATTTTTTATGTTCTTTACCTTTCGATATACACTGAACATCAGGCTCATGCACTGAATAAACCTTATTCTTATCGCCCTTTTTCTGACTTAAAACACGTTTAAATAAATCAATATCAGACTGATACCTTGAATTGGATAATAAATTTCTCTCCAACTCACGAACTAATCTGCCGGCAATCGTTTTTTCTTTTCTATCGGCTTTTCTGGCTTTCCACTTGTTGCGTGGATGATTCCTGAAACGCTGGTCTAAACTTAATCTCTTTAGCGTGCGTGTGTAGCTTTGACGGACCGGGAGATTTTCTTTTCCCGCTATCTTCCTGCACTTGTCTATTATTTTTCGATGCAGTTTACTGTCTGTTGGAAAAGTGATATTTTTCTCCTGAACAGTAGTGTCAATACTCGCCGTTGAATCATGGCTGTCATTGCCATTCATACGAATACTTTCTTTGAGTATCAATTCAATCCCCCATTCTCCAATCCGATGACGAAAATGAACCAACTCCGATGCTTCGCAGGGTTCAACAGGTATAAACTCTTTTTGACCGCAAAAGTATTGGTAATAAATATTTTCACTCCATTGCTCCACCACACTTTCATCTGAAATGTTGCGCAAATGCTTTAGGATCAATAATCCGACCATTAACCGAATCGGTTTTGCCGGACGCCCATTATCCTGACAATATAATGGTGAGAACGAATCTTCAAACATTTGCCAATCTACTTTATTGGCTAAAATATACATCGGATGTCTTTGATCGAGCATATCTTCTAATCCAAAAAACATACTGCGTTG